>Ga0256914_1001195_pt1 | contig 24410 bp, 28 predicted proteins | sample HulkmetaG_FD_191571 | JGI IMG/M metagenome (GOLD analysis project Ga0256914, IMG submission 191571) | Hydrothermal chimney microbial communities from Main Endeavour vent field at the Juan de Fuca Ridge, Pacific Ocean - Hulk | ecosystem: Environmental > Aquatic > Marine > Hydrothermal vents ... | reverse complement strand
CGTGACGTCAAATCGCGGTCAGGCTCGAAATAGTGGCGGTAAGTGGCGCTACCGAGCGACACCGGGGAGTTGGCGTGCGAGTATCCCAGCGTCGCCGCCCATAATGTCACCAGCCCGGAATAAGCCTCGACGGTCACCTGGCCACGCAACAGTGCCAGGCGCAAATCCTGCCACACACGTGCCGCCGCGCCATCCCACGTGGTCACCGACGCCTGGTTAATCTTTATCGGCAAGTTCTCTTGCACCACCGGCAACTGGTCGTATCGACCACAGGCCACCGGGTCACCGTAGGTGGTTTCCAACTTCGTCGCCGCTTTTGAAAACACACCAGCACTCATGCCACCTCCACTATTCCGGCACCGCCGTGCGGTAGGACTTCGCCACCCAGGCGATGGGACCAAAAATCGCCGAGGAATCAATCAGCATCGTGTCGTTTAAGTAGTCCGTATTGTACACCGCTGTCAGCGTGACTTCTTCCTTCAACAGCCCAGGCCCGTCCACGTCTGCCGCCGGGTCTTCGGTGATTTTTAAGTAAGGCAGATAAATTTCATGGTACTTCGAGCCGGTCACGGAGTCAAACCGCAGCTTGGCCTGCAACGAAGTGCCTTGCCGATACCAATCCACGAGCAGCGTGTCCGACAGCCGAGGCCGCACCAGGCGCAACGTCACCTCCATGCGCCCGTCCCGCTCGTGCTCCAGCGGCAGCGTGGCGTTCTCGTGGTCGCCGTCCACGTAGGACGAAAAAGTGTCGTCTGACAAATTGTTATTGATGGTCAACGTAAACTCTTCCACACCAAACGTGTCAGAGATGTCCAAGGCATCGTCTTGGTCTCCAAGGTACAACTTCAACTTACTCATCAGCAGCGGCTGTGGCTTCGCCTCCGGGGTAATCGCCCCGAACGTGCTGGTGGTGTTGACGATGCCGCTCTCGCCCGTGCGCAGCAGCTTCTCCCCGACCAGGCTGGCCGTCCAGCTCACCTTACCACCCGCCGTGCCCACTGCGCCGGAGACCTCCAGCGTATTCACCTTCGCGCTGCGCAGCTCGATGACCTTTCCCGTAGAGCCGAAATATTTCAAAGCCGCCACGGTCAAGAGCGGCAAGCTGGCCGCCGTGGTGAACACGTTCGCCGACAAGTTCGTGTTGTAGTTCGCGCTGCCCAGAGCCGCCTCAATGAGGTGCTCCCAGCCGTACGGGTCGGTGGTCACGATGTCAAACACCGCCTCGCCGCCCAGGTCGCCCCCCGCGGACTCGAACCCCTGGTAGAGCTGCTTCTTGCCGTAGGTGCCGTCCAGCATCTCAGACTCCACCAACTCGATTTTTTTTCTTAACGCCTCGCTGGTGAAGGGCAGCAGGCTCGACACCGACACCGCCGTGCCAAACGTGGTTTGCTTCTTCACCGCGACTTTCGTGGTAAACCCCTGTCCGCTCATTTTTCAATACCTCCTGTAATAAGTTTCATCTTATTTTTACCTACCTCCCAGAGCGCCCCGCACCGAGGGCACTTGATACGCCCCGCCGCCACCCCGTCTGCGTTCCGCACCATCAGCAGCCGGTTGCACGGCTGCCCAAACCGGACGGCCTTCTCATCCGTGATTAACGCCACGCAACGAATCTCGTCCTGATAAGTAATGTCGCGCGTCACGGCTCGTCCTTTCTAAAATCGTACTTCACGTCAAAAATTACCTGCACGATGGCCACGTTCTGGTCGAGAAAGTCCAGAGATGGCACCACCTCTGACAGGTAACAATTTTCCACAAACGACAGCCCCAGTTGCGGGTCGGCCAGCACCGCCTTCACGATGTCCTCCACCAGATCCTCCAAAGCGTTGATGACGTCCGCGCCTTGCGTGACGTCCGTGTCCACTTTCACGTAACCCAGCACCCCGATTCGCCACCCCTCGATGCTGGCTGGGCTGGGCCCGCTGGTGTAATCCTCGTGCGTCAGCGGGTGGTAGCGGCTCGGCCCCGGCACGTAGGTAATGGCCGGAAACCGGTCGGGCGGCACCTGTGTTAGGTCATGGTACTTCAGCGAGTTCAGCCCGACGTCATAGTTGTAGCCGTTCGCCGTGCTGATGTCGTCCAGGGCCGCCTTCAGCGCCGCCAATATCTGTCGCCGCTTGCTGCTCACAGCCCCACCTCCTTCACCAGCTTACGCATCGCCGCGGCAAAGATGCCGTGTATCTTCGGCTCCGTGTCCTGTAACGCCGGGCGCAGGTACGGCCTGGCGGGGATGTGAATCCGCGCGTGGATGCCGCGCCCGAACAGGTTGGGGTGGTCAATCACCCCGCCGAACTCGTGAATGGCGGCGTACGGCAGCCGTGACCCGTAGGTGCCCATCACCGAGTCGCCCGCAAAATTTATTCTTCGCACGCTCCACCGCGTCCCCTGTGCGTCCCGGCTGAACCCGAACCCCTCGGTCAGCGACCTGGCCAGCTCCGTGGTGCGCATTCCTAACTTATCACCGTGCGGCCCCGGCGTGTGCAGCATGTAAGCCGACACCGCCTGAAACCCCACCTCACGCATGCTGTCCAACATGGCCACCCACAGCATCATCGGCGCCACCGCCCGGAAGCGGTTAAAACGCCGGTAAAGTAACTTGTCGTCAACTTTTAGCTCAAGCGGGGACGCGTGTTGTGCCATTTTTTAACCTAACTTATTAATTTTATTAAATTTAACTCATTTTTAAATTTGTCATTTAAATGGACTCTAACGCACTTAAATCATCCAAGCCATATAATTATATGGCTAACACGAATTTACGTAACTTATTGTTTTTATTAAACTTACACAAAAAAGTGCCGTTTTTGTCGCCAAATCCATTTTTTATAACTCCAATAAAATTAACAACTTATAAAAATCGCATTTTCACTAAAGCACTTTTAATTTATTAAGTTTTAACAATTTTAGACGCTTTAAAAGCCGTTTAAACGGCTCCTAAACTGCAAATTTCCGGTATTTTTCCAGCGCGCCCACGGCCACGGGCGGCAGCCAGTCCTTGACCCACTCCCGGTTGACGCCGCCCTGCAGCACCTCCTTGACGACGTTCTGGATACTGACGCCCTGTTTGCTCTCCTCCCAGAGCTTCAGGACGACCTGCTGCGCCGCCAGGCGAATGTCCGCCGGGACGCCGGTCACCGCGTCGTCGGCGGTGTAGCTCGTGGTCCCGGCCTCGGCGTCGTCCGCGGAGGTGTCGAACCCCAACAGCGAGCCGATGCTATTCGCAGCATGCGTGCCGGTGCTCCACAACAGCGACAGCTTGGTGATGCCGCTGGCGGTGATTTTAAACTTCTGATAAATGTGGTCATAAGTCACGGTGTAAGTGCCCGCCAGCCCGCTGGCGGCGTTCAGGGCCGTCTGCACCGCCTCGGCCAGCCCCTCTGCGTCGTAGCCAGGCCACTCGGTCGGCGTCTGGCGCTTCTCCGAGACCTGCACGCTCACCTCCGCGCCGTCGTTCTCCTTCACGTCCAACCAGCTGTTCACGCCCGCCTGCACCAGAAACCGGCTGTAACCCGCACGGTAAATGGCCTTCACGTTCGCAATCCCGGAGGAAAAACTCCACTCATCGTTGTACAGCGTCACCCTGCCAGTGTCCGGCTCCACCCAAAAGTCCTCGGCGTCGATTTGCGTGTCGCTCGTCCACTCACGGTCGGTGTCGTCGTACAGCGTGACGTTCGCCGGGTTGTCGTCGCTGTCCAGCTCCAGGTACACTGGGTAGTGCCGCAACAGCAAGACGTGCCGCCCGGCCCCGTCTTGAAAGTCGGTAAACTGCCGCGTGATGACCTTGTGCCCGATATAGGTCTCCACCACCTGCGTCACCGCGGTGCGCAACGTCTCAAAAAACACGTCCAGCGCCGTGGTGGTCACTTTGCACCACGACTTAATTTCCGCCAACGTGACGATTTCAAACATTTTCAGGCTCCTTCGGCGTCCAGTCTGGGTTCGAGTTCAGCCACTTCACGAACGCCTCCAGCCCGCTGACGCCTTTCTCTGGATCGGCCAGCCGCAAGCTGTCCTGCAGGCCCGCCGCTAACTTGGGATGGGCCGCGCACCACCTGACCAGCTCCACGGCCTCGTCCGCCGTCAGCTTCAGCTCAAAGATTGCTGCCTCCTCCTTCGCTCCTTCCAGGGTGTGCCGCCGCACAGGTGCGTCAAAGTCCAGCCCGGCCAGCGCCCGCTGCCACGCCTGTAAGTCTTTTTTCAACCCCTTCTCCGGGTCACCGTTCACAAACAGCCCCCGCCACACCCGTCGTGGCACCGCCAGATAAACCCGCAGCCGCGGGGCCTCTTGCTTGGTGGCCTGTTGCACCACCTTGACCTTCTGCCAAATCATCCGCGTGACACGCGCCAACATCGCCCGCAGCTCGGCGTCCGTGACCGCCACGCCCTCGTCGGGCACGTGACGAAACGCCCCCTCCACCTTATTTAAGATTTCTTGACTTTGCGGCATAGTCACCTCCTTTACAATACCACGATGAACGTAATAAACAACGCCCCAACGACGTCACCCACGGCGTCCAGAAAAAAACGGCTGGAGTCGTTTCCATAGCTTGGAAAGCCTTCTGTGTACTCCTTGCTCCACTCCACCAGCTCCCACAACGCCGCCAATGCCAACACCACGCCAAAGACGTGGTTCGGCGCCACCTTAAACGCCAGCAATAATTTGGCGATAACGCCCGCCGCCAGCATGTGAAACCACAGCCAGCGGTTTTGCAAAAATCCGTACTCAAGCAACTTCATGGTCTCTCCCCTGTTTTGTCTTGATGTAGTTCCTCACCGCCCGTTCCCCGAACCAGAACGCGAACATCACCAGGTCGAGCTGGAACAGCTCCTGCGGAATGGGTTGCCCGCGCCAGTAGAGCCACAGCGTGGTGAGCCCGAACAAGTAAGTCAGCACCGGGCGCACGCTGCCGCGCAGCACCTGAATAAACCGTGGCATGTCCTTCGCCCGGCCCTCGTACTCCAGCACGAACTGCCGGAACCCGCTCTGCTCGTCCAGCACCAGCTGCTTGGCCAGCACCTCGGCCTTCATCTGCAATTGCCGCCGCTCGGCCTCGCCGATTTTCGGCGGCAGCAGCCGCCCCACCACCGTGGCGGCCAGCTTGCCCAAGTTGTCAACGACGTTCAGCAACATTTCGCACCAGCTCCCTGATATAATTTGCGTCAATATTGGGGCAGCTCTTGGCCGGGTTGTACTCGTAGTGCGCGATGACCCGTTCCGGCGGGATGTTGTACTGCTTCATCAGAAATAACAGCAGCTCTTTCAAGCTCTCAATCTGCCGCGCGCTGAACACCCGGTCGCCCACCAGCGCCACCCCGATGCTGTGCAGGTTGTGCCCGTAGCAGTGCGCCCCCACCTCGTGCACCGGGCGGCCCTCCTGCACCTCACCGTCTGCCAGCAGCTCTGGCATCCCGCTCTTGTAGTTCTCGTAATGCGGGTAGACGTTCAGGATGACGTAATGGTAGCCGATGCCGCGCCACCCACGCTGCTTGTGCCAGTGGTCGATCGCCTCGACGTCACCCCACGGGCTCGCCGTGCAGTGCACAATGATTTCCCGAATGTCCCGCATGGCCGTCACCTCACTTTATCCAGGATGTTCAAGAACGTGTAGACCAGCCCCGCCACCGTGCCCGCGGTGGCCAGCACGAGCAGCACCACCTTGCCGACGAATTTCGCCAGCCGCACGAAGTTAAACGCCTCGGTCAGCTGTTTGCGGTCGCTCGCGAGGACGCCGTTCCGGACGCGGTGTTCCGCCAGGTGAGCCGTCATCTTCTTATCCAGCTCACCCAGCTGCTCGAACATGCTCTCCTGCGTCCGCCTAATTTGCGTCACGTCGCGCCGCAAACCCGCCAGCTCCCCCACCAAGTAGCCAAACCCGTTGTCCTTCTCCATCACTTTCCCTCGTACAAGAATTTCGTCTGATAGTAAATGTATCTGATCAGGCTCTCGTACCCCTCCGGCAGCCTCGCGGGCGCTCCGTCTTGCCCGTCGAAAATATAGATGCCGGAGATGCCGAGAAAATCTTCCCAATAGGTAGCGGAAATGTCCTTTCCGAAAAAGAGCGAGGCGGTCGTGCTCGCATCGCCGACCGCCGAAATGTCTTTCTCTCCAATCTTCTCTCCATCCACCCAAGCTGTCACGCTACCATCCTTATCGAAAGCAAGAACGTAGAATTTCCACTCGTTCGAGTTCAAATCCCCGTTCCCGACCCCGCCATAAGATTGGTTCGTCCCGTCACCTATGAAAAAATTGGCGTAACCACTTGATGTGATTGCCATCTCATAGCCAGCGATACCGGAACGCTTGCAAAAAATTCTCGCATTGGTGGAGGAATTATCCGTCCTCACCCACGCAAATACAATAAAGTCATTTATCCCGACATTGCACACATTCCCAAAATCCCCATAGTCGTCCACCCCGTCCAGCCTCCACGCCGCCGGGTGGGCTGGCTGGTTGTCCTCCATGCCACCCTGCATCGTGCCGTGGTTGCCGTGCCCGCTGTAATCGGTGATAGTAGTGCCGGAAAACGAGGCGTTGAGCACCGGGCGGATGGAAATGTTGTCCCAAACATTTTCACCAATGCCATTATCCTTTAAATGAATTACTGCAGATGACCCAATAGCCTTAAAATATCTTACAAAATGTATTGTTTCACCTAAAGGAACATCATAAGATATCACAGTTCCAGTTTCACTTTCCCACGTCCATGGATTATCCCCAGATATATGAGTAACATCACCCTCAAATTTATACAAAATATCATTTTGTACATACACTGTTTGTTTAAGACCTTCTGAAAAGGTGAGAGTAGAAATATGTTGTTTAAAATTGTCGTTATAGTACGTACCTCCAGCATTATTGTCCCAATTCCACCCCTTCGCCAACCCATAACTCTCCTTAATCTCCTGCTCTGTACGAGCAACATTAGAGTAGCGGATTTCGGCGATGTGGCCTCCAAAATGAGCCGAATAATCACTTCCAATTACGAACAAATTATCTGCAGTAGCATCAACAATAGGATTTGCCGAAACATCTAAAACTGTAAATAATTCTCCGTTTTTGTATAATTTTATTGTGTTTGCATCTGGAATAACAACAGCAAAATAAGTAAACTCTATAAAACTATCAAAAAAATTAGCAATATCCTTTGTTCTGATAACGTCGCTTGCATCTTTCCATTGAATCCTGAAAACATTATCAAATACTTTTAACATTATATATTTATTCCCATTATATCGCAAAAAGGCTTTTTTGGCACTGTTATTTACCGGCCTTATTCTTCCTTCAACAGTAGTTCCTATTGCCTTTGAGAAATCCCCTGCCTGATCCGCTGGGATATACCAGTAATCGTTTACTTGGTCAAACTCAACCGCATGACCATTCTGGTAGGCAGGATTCGAGCCGGTGAGCTGATTGGTGTAGTCGAAGCCGGAAGAAGGGAGAAGATGGTTGCCATTGGTAATTTCTTGCAAAATCACATCGTCAATATAAATAACATCATTTATTTCCTGTGGATATTGAACTTTCACACGTATGTATATAGTTGAATCTTGTGGGATAAAATAACCGCTTAATTTTTTCCAAAAATCATTGCCAGATACAGAATCTTTTTCAAAATAAGTGGTTGAAAAAGTAGAATTATAGATAGATACCCTTGTAATTGCACTATTTGGACTATTGGTGCTTGGAGTAAACACTGCAATTTCAAAATAATAAACCGAACCAACATTCACTGAATATTGCTTTTGTGGGCCTCCATAATTTCCACCATTAGTATTAACATATTTTAAAGAATAATTGCCATTATGTGCTTGTTCGTCACTCTGTTCAACACTTCCACCTACGGGTGTCCAATTGTCTGTTCCACTTTCAAATCCAGGGTCAGAGTTTAAATTGCTCCCATAAACCGCCCCACCCTGGCTCCAGTCTTCCCCAATGTACCCGCCACCACCTTCTTGTTGGTTATAGTAGTCATCAAAAATCCAATGCCCTTTAACGTTAGAATCGTTGTCCATTGTGAAGTCGTGGAAGTCTCCGTTCTCCACGATGTTGGCGCCCAGCACCTCGTTGTCCGGCACCGGGTGCACGCCCATCTGGCGGCCTTGGTCGACCAGCAGCTTCAACGCGCCACCCAGCCGCGGGATGCGGTAGCTGCCCCGCTGCGGCCCCACGGGCGGCTGCTCGGGAAACGGCTCACCGTTGCGCCAGCTGCCCTTCACCTCCGGCAGCGCCGCCAACGGCGCCTTCAGCCCAACGGAACGTCTCTTGCCCATTCTTGCCTCACACGATTTTCTTGCTGATAATCACGTTCACGTTCGTCGCGGCGTAGCTGGCGTCCTGGTTCTCAATCTCCTTCACCTTCAGGTAGCGGATGCCCTGGACGTTCACCAGCTCCGTCGCCCGCTCCTCGCTGTTGGTGGTCTGAATCAGGGTTACCGCCGCGTAAGTCTGCGTGTCGTAGTTGGTGCCGTCCAGCGACGCCACCAGCCGGGCCACCAAGTTGCCGCTGATGCTCGCGTCTCCACCGGTGCTCTTCAGCTGCACCGCCACCACCTCCACGTCGCTCACGTCCATCGCCACGTCAGACTCGGTTGTGTGCGTGCTGGCCGCGGCGATGCTGGCGATGTCGGTCGTGTACATCTGAACGTCGGTCACGCCTCTCATTTCTTTTTACCTCCGTGCTTTTTCTTGCCGCCGCCCTTGACCATCTTGTCCCCGGCCTTCTCCACCGCGCTCATCACGTCTGCCTCCAGGTCTTTTTGCGTCTTGGGCTTAACGGCCTGAAAGTTGTGCGGAAACTCCTTGAGCAGCCGCTTGGCCTCGGCGTCCGGCACGTCCGCCACCTCGCCCGCCGCGATAGTCACCGCGCCGTTGTACACCTGCACACGCAGGCCTTTCTCGTTTGGCTCGTATTTCAAAAGCATCTCACGCTCCTTCAGTTTGTCCTTACATTTTTATATCGGCGCCCACGGCCAGGAGACCGCAGGCGCCGCGCGGAGGCCCTGTTTCCCGCCGCTAAATCGTGGTCTTCACGTTGTAAAGCAACGTGACCATTTCCTCGCTCAAGGCGTTGTACGGGTCTTCAAACGCCACGCGGGTCTTGGCCACCAACTTCATCTGGTCGGTCTCGATGTCACGGTCAGTCGCCAACGTCACGCCAGTGCGGATACCAACCCAGAACCCAGGAGTGTAAGTCAACAACACGCTCGTACGGTTGGTCGTGGTGCCGTCATAGACACCGGAAGCGTTCAGGTTGTCCCACATGAACTCGCTCACAATCACTGGGGTGCCGTCAAACTTGCCAATTTCACCCTTCATGATGGTCGCGTTCGCCCCGTACTTGTCCAGCGTCACCACCTCGGAAATGTTCAGCATCTGGATGTAGCCGTTCGGGCTCACCACGTAGGCCAGCTTGGACGGGTCGACGCCGTACTTGCCCATCAGGATGCGGATGCTCCGCAGCAGGTTCGTGGTCAGGTTCGCGTTGCTGGCGTCCTTGGTGGTGGTCCCGCTGTTGTTCAACGCGTAGTAGCGCAGCCCCTTGAACGCCTTCATGGCGTCATAGGAGCTGGTCACGTTCGAGTCCATATGCGTGCCGGAGTCGTCGCCGTTGATAATGGCCTTCTCCTTGGCCTCGGTCAGGGCAATCACCAGGTTGTTGCGCACGAAGTCCAGCAGGTTGACGATGGCGTCCTCGCTGATTTCCTCACTGTACAGCACCCGGCCCGCGAACTTTTTCGCCGTAAACTGGAAGTTGCCCGTGGTGGGCGTACTGGCCTGAATCTTGCTCGCGTCGTCCGCCGTGGACTCCGGAATCAGGTAGCCGGTCGCGCCCGCCGACTCGATCGGGAACTTGTACGGGTTAGTCGGCATGTTCACATGCGGGAACAGCGCCTCGACCTTGCGCTCCAGGCGAATCTGCTCCAGCAACTGGTTGCTGAACCCGGTGGGAATCCACTCGGCTCCCTCGCCGCTGGTGCCGGTGTCCAACGCCTTGGCCAGCGCCTTGTCCCGCGACAGCCGCAATATCGCGTCCTTGTACAACTTGGTGCCCGGCAGCACCCGCCGAATGGTGCTCTTGCGGGCCGCAGCCAGCATGGTGCCCAAGATGTAAAGGTCGTCGTTGATCTTTTGCCACTCGAGAATCTTGTCCGCCGTCTCGGCCGGGTAGTATTTCTTCAGCTCCTTCTCACTCGCCAGAATGATGCGGCTTGTCTCCACGCCGTCGTCCAGCAGCACCTTCTCGCGCAAGAAGCCGGTCACGGCCTTGTCGTCACCGTCAAACTCGTGCCCGCCCTGGTCGCCCGGGTCTCGCTTGGCCTGCTCCGCAATCATCTCTTTGACCAGCTGCTGCACCTGCGGGTCTTTCTTCGGGTCTTTGCCCTCCTCGGTCAGCTGCTTAACCCGCGCCGCCACCTTGGCGGAAATCTGTTTTATAAGTTCGTCTTGGTCAAACATTGTTATTTTCCTCCGTGTTGTCGTTCAAAAGTTCCTCGTTTAAAATCTCCTGCATTATCTCGTCCACCAGCGCGTCCACGTCAAGGCCAGGCGCGTCCGGTTCGGTCTTGACCTCGTCGGGCTCATCTTCCGGCTCCGCCGCGTCCTCGTAGTCCTTGAAGTCGGGCACTGGTTTGTCAAACTCTTTATAGTGCTTGGCGAGGTGGTTGTAGATGCCCCGCCGCTCGTTGTCCGGCACGTTCACGCCGCCGCGCCCGCCGAGTAGCGCCACCATCGCCGCCGCCACGCCGCGCCACACCGTCACCAGCTGGCCATCCACCACGTCGTGGTGCGGCAGCTTGTAGCCGCCGAACTCCTCGCTCTGGGCCGGGTTCACGTAGGCGAACGCCTGGGCGTACTTGGACCAGTTCATCTTGTCCTTGTCACCGCTGCCATCCGCGCTGGCCCACTTACGCACGCGCGCCACTGCGGCGGCCCCGTCCCAGCTGCGCCCCTCCGGCGCGTGCGGGTGACGACGGTAAGGCACCACACGCTTCAGCTCCTCGTCAAATAACTTGGCCACCTTCGCCTCCATCTCCGCAACCAGCTCGTTCAGCTGCTTAATGTTCTCGTCCAGCCGCGCCAGCTGCTCATCCAAGCGCTTGTACAACTCATCAATCTGGTCGGGAGTCTCGTCAGGCGTTGACGGCCCGCCCTCACCTTCGCTCGCATCGGCCTTTGCCTCCAGCTCCTTCTGCTTCATCTCCACCCAAGCATACGGCGTGCGGTCGAAATTATCGTTCTCAAAAAAGGCCTTCAGCTCGTTCAGCCACTTCGTCCCCCGCTCGACCTTCGTCAGGTCGTCGCCGAAGTCCTTCTGCGCCAGGGCCGCCGGGTTCGCAGGCACCGGCACCGCGCTGAACTCCAGCAGCTCCCACTTTTTATATGTCGCGCGCTTTTGGTCCGGCAGCACCGTCTCATCCGACCATTCGAGCGGGATGAACCGGATAGACCCCGCGTTCAAAAAGCCGCTGGCGTACTTCTCGAATACCAGCCGCGCAAACGGGTCATTCAGATCAAACTGCACGTCACCCGTCAGCCGCTCTTTGGTCTTCTTCAACGTCTCCGGAATCACGCGCCCGATGGGCGGCTGCCGTAGGTCGTGCGCCCACAGGAACACCGGGTTCTTCTTAAACGCATCCAGCACGGCCCCGTTTGGCTCGATCACTTCGCTGTCCCGGTCAACTACCCGCTCTGTCAACACGAACGGCACGATACCGTTCTCAACGTCAATTCCCTTCGTAGAATCGACGTTACAAAGTTTTATGCGCTCCATCTTTTTTCTCCTTCTTAATGTCAACTTTTAAATCTATCTTGTAAACCGCCCCGCACTCACACGTCACCGTGTATGGCTGACGACTATACACGTTTCGCGTCACCACCCGGCCACACCGCCGACACACTAACGAAATGGTAACTTGCTTCAAATCGCGCTTCATAAAATCACCAATTTTGCCTAACTTATTAATTTTATTTAACTTAACCCATTTTAAATTTGCCGTTTAAACGGATTTTAACGCACTTAAATCATCCAAGAGGTATTATTATACGTCTAATTATTTTTTGCATAAGTCATTATTTTTATTAAAGTTAAGTCAAAAAGCGCTATTTTTTTAATAAATGCCATTTTTTGTAACTCCAATAAAAACAATAGTTTGTAAAATCTCAGTTTTCGTTAAATCGTCTTCAACTTTAATAAAACCGTACAATTTAAGTGCGTTAAAATCCGTTTAAACGGCTCCTAAATAGCAATTTTCGCACGCACCCGGCTGCCAGAAAAGTGAGCCAATAATGCATTAAACGCTTGAACGGGTTGCTCTTTAACCGAAACAAGCACACCATCTTCTCGTCTAACAAACTTACCGCCTAATAAAAAATCACGCAGGGAAACACCTGCCTGCCGCGACCGCTCAACCAGCCGCCCATCCTGCAGCTCCACCTCCAACAATGGTTTTTCCTCCACCTTATCTGTCACGAAAAACACGATTACTTTCACAACTTAAACTCCTCAAACATTTCCTTCAGCACACGCAAGGCCTCGTCCACGGAAACATTATCAAAATAACGGCTACCAAAACTGTGGTCGAACGGGATAGATTCCTCATCCAGCACCTGCCACACCCGGCCCAAAAACCCCTTGAATTCCTGTTCTGAGAGCAGCCCCTGGTCGAAAACCTCTTCCTTAACGCGCAGGATTTTCTCGAAGGTGAAATTCTTTTTAAACCACCGCTTGAATTTCATCTCCTGCAGCGGAATTCCCAATTTCTCGAACGGGGTATAAAATTCCGGGATACTAAAAGTATAACCATTGTCAATCGCCGCCAGCTTGCCCGCCGAGTTCACCATCAGGTTCGCCCCGTGCCGGTCGGCGTTCCGCAACATCCAATCAAATAAAGTTAATTTTTCTTTATCCACTTCGGAAACTTTCTTGGCCCACTTGCTCCCGCGGATAATCTCGTACCCGTCCATGAATAGCTGGTGACTACCCAGCTCCCCACCGTGCTCCCGGATCACGGTCGGCGGCGTGAAATCGAACCCGAAAATGCGGTCGATCCGGTAGGCCGCCACCTCGTGTTTCATAGCGGTCTCGCGCAGCGCCGTCTCCCCGGATTGTGGCTTGAACACACCCCGCACATCATCCGACAGCACGAGCGTCTTGTTGATACCCCCACCCAGCTCACGGGCTTCCTTAATTTCATCTTCCGTCAACTTACGAAGAACATCCAAATCCTTCTCGAACTCCGGCCCCGTGGGCAGCGTCGAGAGCGGAGTCGCGGTTCGCCCTCCGCCGGGCCGGTTCCGCGGCGCCTTGGTGGGGATCATCGTGCATCGCTCGTTAAAGTCCTGCGGGAACGGCATCTCGCGCCCATCCAGCAGCACGAAATTCTCGTCCACGTTCACCACCTGCCCATCGATGCGGTGCGTTTCCCGTACCCGGTCATCTCGGCTGGTGAGCCACATCTTGCGCTGGTGGCCACCTTGCACCATCCCGTGCTGCAGCCCAAAGTTGTGCGCCCCCATAATTTCTGTCCGCGCGATGGTTGCCGCCCGGCGGGCCGTGACGGACGGGTCGAACACCTGCTCGCGCACGCGCGCTGCAATTTCCGGGATAGGCAGCTGCTCGGCCAGCGCCTCGCGAAGCACATCCTGTATCTGCCGTGCGGTGGTCTCGTTCACGAATTGGCTAAACTGGCTCACCCGCAGGCCCAGCGCGCCACGCACCGCTGGGTGCAGCAAGTCGGGTGTCTCGTCCATCACCATCTGCATAGACTCGCGCACCCGTTCCACCAGCGCCGGGCCGCCGAGCTTCTGCAGCTCCTCCACCCAAGCGTCCAGGTCAAAAATCTGCCCCTCCACCCGAAGGTCCACCTTCACGCCCTTTTCCTGCAGCTCCAACACGCGCGCCACCACTTCTTTTTCTTGCCTCTTAAAAAATTTCACCATCAAAAGCTCAAACGCCCGCTCGTCCGGCTCCACCTGTTTGATAATGTTCCACCAGTGCCGGGCCCGCTCCTCCACCGTCAGCTGGCCGAGTACCGACTTACTTTCAGTTTTTTTTTTCGTTCCCTTCCCACCCTTTTTCGCCGCCGTCGCCACCGGCTGCACGTTCAACGGCAGATAAAACGAGTTCATCGCCGGGTCGTCCACCGGCTCGCCGCCGAACACCTGCGTCAAGATCATATTAGGTGTGACGGCCCCGTGCTTAAACCCGTCGAAATACCGCTTTGCCTTGGCATCCACGTCCTCCTTCAGCACGGTCACGCCGGACAAGTCTGGCTCCACCACCACGTCCTGCCGGTCGGTGAGCCGCGGCAGGAAGTGCTCGTTCAGCAGGCTGTAGATTTTCATGATGTCCGGCAACAACGTCTCCTGCCAGAAGCTCTTGCGGGCCTCCTTCCAGTTCTCGTACGTTGCCTTGCCAATGCCCAGCACCTCCAGCGGCACGCCGTACAGCGCCGCGATCTCTTCCCGGTTCATGGTGCGCAGCACCGTGAACTCCGCGTCGGTCAGGTTCATGCCCGCCAGCGGCTGGAACTCCATGCCGCCCCACATAAACGCCACGTTGTGCGCCTTTTTTGTGCCAGCGTAAAGCTGGTAAAACTGTTCCCGCAGCCGGTCAAGTTCGGTCTGGCTGGGCTCACGCGGTAACGTCACCAGCCCGCTGGGCCGCATACCCTGCTTGAAAAACCGTTTGTTAAACTCGACGGCGTTCAGCTCCAGCGTCAACGGCCCGCGCCCAGCCCGCAACGGGCTCATGCCACGGTAAGAATTTTTGGGATTGAAATACTTCACGAAAAACACCTGCTCCGCCGGGTAGCGCACCCGCCGCGAATTAACGTAGCGCTCGAACGCCACGATGAATTCCTGCGGGTCGGTGATGACACGCACGTTCTCACTGCGCCAGTCGGCGTACACCGCCACCGGGTGGCGCCGCCCGGAAAACTCCAGCTCCCAGAAGAACTCACCCTGCAGCTTCAGCCGCGAGATGGTCTCCATCCAGAAGTCGAACCGGGTCTGGTGCTTGTTCGGCTTTTGAAAGATTTGAAACTCAGGTAGGTGGGAAACGTCCTCTTTGGTGCCGTCCTTGGCCAATCGAAAAACCTTGACAGGCAGCATGGCAATGTTGGTGGCGATGATGCTCACGCACCGGTACACCCAAACCATTTTCTCGAAGGTGTCCGTCAGCGCGCCCACGTCGCCCGTCGCGTACTGCGCCGACACGTCAGTCCCGCCGCCCTCCAGGAGCGGCGTCACCGCGTCCGGGTAAACAACTTTCTCATCCCCGGCGGGCGCCAAGCCGTGCGCAGCGGCCAATTCCTTAAAAAACTTGTCCAGCATAAGCCGTAGCCGTCCATGTCAAATCCTTTCAATTTGCTTCCTAAAATAGTTCGATTAAAAAATAAAACAAATTACAAAATAAAAAAAGTCGTCTCAATTCTAATTTAGTTCAATTAATGTGCACGTACGCCCAGACCACGAACGACAGCCAGACCGCCAGCACCAGCGCGGCCTGAGCCACCGCGCCGTAAACCCACGCCACCCGCAACTTGTAGTCGCGGGTCTTTATCACTCGCCAGGGAAAACGCCAAGTGAGCGAGGCGCACAGCCCCGTGACGGCAAAAAACGCCACCACAACTAAGACCTGAAACAAGAAGCTGGCAAACTCACTCATGCTGTACACCTCTTTATTAATAATATAAACATTTTTTTTATCAAAATAAACATTTTTTTTTAAAGCGCCAGCCCGAACGACTGCGTGTGCCAAAATGCTTGCACCACCGCGTCGCCCTTGTCCGTACTGCGCCCCAGACGCGTGGGCTTGCGCAAGTCGTCCTTGCTCTCCACCTGAATCTTGCCACCGCTGGTGACGCGCCACCGCGGGGCAGTCAGGTCACCCACCAGCTCATCGTCGTCCGGCAGCGCCACCGGCTCGCCGGTGTCCGGGTCGAGCAGCTCGCGCAAGTTCCACCAAGCCGCGCTGCGCACGTTCACGAACCCGAACTCACCGGAACGGTCAAGGTGGTCAGTGCGCTCCGCCGCGTTAAACGGCTCCACCGCGGCCCCCTCTTCCCGCAGCCGGTCGAAGACGCCCGCCCCCACGCCAATCACGTCCACCACCGCCGTGCCGCCGTGCCGCCGTTGCAGGGCGCGCGCGCGGCCCACCACGGCCATCGTGTCACGCACGTCCACCGTGACCAGCTCCGGCACCGTCCAGCCCGCCCGCGGCGCCAGAACGGTCACGTCCCCGCCGCCGCGCGCCACGTCCACGCCGATGCGGGTCACCGGCTGCTCCCACAACTTCCCAGCATCCCGCAGCTCCAGCCACCGCTCCACCGCGGCTTCGACCCACGCCAGCGGAATCACGCCGTCCTCCTCGCTGGCCGCGAACTCTCCCAGCACCCGGTTCTGGAACACCGCGCTTCTCTCGCCCCACTGGCGCCGCCGCTGCTCCACCCACGCCGGATCGATCCGGCCCGCGCGGATGGCCTCTTCCACCGTCACGTGCCGCACCCACCAGTCCTCATACCCCGGCTTGCGCCGGTGGATGTCATAAAACCGCCCCATCGGGGCGCCGGGCGTGCTGATGGCCAGCACGAATATCTCGCCGGGCGTTGAGAAGGCCCCCTCCGCGGCGTCCCAGGTCGGCTCCGGAATGGCCTTGGCCTCATCGAACACGTAAAACAGGTGGTCGGCGTGCGCGCCTTCGATCAGGTCGGAGTTGTCGCTGGCGACGGCAAACGCCTCCCCCGTCTGCAACTTCAGGGCCAGCGACAGCAGCTGTCGTTCTGACCACGGCTCGCACCCCAGCCGGTTCCACTTTAGCCGCCGCGCCCACTTATGTATTTCGGGCCAGAGATATTTCTCCAACTGCCGCCAGGCGCTGGCCGTGGTTGGCGCCTTCCAGTCCTCGCCATCACGTGTGGCAGCAAACCACAGCAACAACAACGCCGCGGTGGTGGTCTTCCCCAGGCCGTGCGGCCCACGTTCAGCCACCCGCCGCCGAAGCGGCAACTCCGCCAACGTCTCCTCCTGGTACGCCGCCGGGCCAGCTCCGTCCGGCCACACGAAGCAATCGTGCACGAACGCCACCGGGTCGTCACGATACGTGAGCTTAAACACCCGGCTCGTCCGCAGCATCTCCTCCAACGCCATCCGCCTTTCCGGCGGCAATGACCGCAAGAAGTCGACGGGCGAGTTCATTATCCGTGAGAGCTCCATACTCCTTTTCTCCTGTCGGGTCGGTGGGCGCCACCTTCACAGGCGCGTTGAGCCCCAGCAACTTACACCGCTGCTCAATACACCACTGAATGCCCTGCAAATAACGTGGGTCACCAAGTTCATTCTCTTCTACGCGCTCTTTCGTATATGATTCTTTATTGCCGCGCTTTTCCTCCCGCGTCACCCGACTTAAATTAATTGATTTCTCAAACTGGTCAAGATACATCAGCTCCAGCGCGTCAATCTTGGTCAGCTCGCGCATTTTAAGCTGGTGTATCGTGCCAGCGTAACGCCTTTCCCACTCTTTTTGAATGACCTTCAGCTCCTGCGAAACCCGAGCTTGAGTGATGCCCAACTTTTCTGCAATTTCTGTTTGTAATGCTCCGCCGAGATACATCTCAGCAATGAGGACAAGGTCACGCGCCCGCTGATACTTTGTCCTGTGTTTTGAACCCGGTACATCTGGCATACCATTCCCTCACTAAAAAAATGTTTCAAAAATGAAACATAAACCTGATTATTAACCAATTTAATATCCGATTATTTTCTTATCGCCCCGCCAATACACCCGTAACTGTGCGCGTTTAGCACGTCGTCGTTCCCAGGCCGCCCGCGCCCGGCGGCGCAACTCCAACACTGTTTGTCGTAATTCGTTTTCCATTGCTGAAATGCCATCTGCTGGAGGTGCATGTTCCAAAAAACGACTGTGAGTAATAACAGTGCCAAAACGTGCAGGGTTAACTGACAATGTCGTCGCATAGTCGTCTTCCACTAACACGTAACTTTGTTTGTTTAGTCGAACAATATAAAAGTGTTGCTCCTTCCCGTTCGCACCTGGCACCGCGTACAACTTGCCCAGTGACTTGGCCACGTCCCACAAAGTTATTCGAAAGCTCATCTTTCTCCTCATCTTTTTACTTTATTAAATATAATTAAAAAAAAATTGTAACAAAATTACTTTTTTGTTATGTCTAACTTTATAAAAAATAAATACTTAGTTTAACAATTTCCAACACAAGTTGTTTTTACACGTAACAGCGACAAGTGCACTTCAACGCTTCAAGTGACTTAAAAGTATCAAGACACACGATTTTTAAACTTAATTATTAGAAAAAACAATAACTTATAAAAGTGATTTGAATATAACTTTTCAAGCAGCCTCTACACTTAAGTTTTTATTTTTAAATAATTTATAAAAAAGTTATTGAATATAAAAGATTAAAAATTTTCAAAATTTAACTTTAACAAAGACAACAACTTGCAAAAAGGTCATTGAATGTAAATTAATGTAGGCCAGTCTATTCCTGCCTTATACATATATTTTTTTTTATTTTTTATTAATTTACATTATTATTTTATATATTTATATATATATACATTATTATATATTTTCTAACATTTGTGAAAAAAAACTTTTACAGGTCGAGGTTAACAAAGAACATTAATTTACATTCAATGACCCTCTCGTAAGTTATTGTTTTTGTTAAAATTATATAATGAAAATTTTTTGGAAAGTTATATTCAAATCGCTTTCATAAGTCATATAAAAAACAATAACTTAAATATAAAAATCATCTAAAAAGTTATATTCAAATTGCTTTTATAAATTATATAAAAAACAATAACTTAAATATAAAAATCGTTTTTAAAAAAATTTTGCCTCGTTTGTCCGTGTCACGTCACGTAAAAAGTAAAAAGTGGTTTTATTTTTATTAAAAGTTTATTAAATTTAATATGTAATTTATTGATTAAGAGGTCGTGTCATGAAAAGGCAAGTCAAGTTTGCCGGGCTCACCCGGCACGGGCGTGGGCAGGTGCCGTGGCCGATGGTGCAGGAGCCGGACGGCACGCTGTTGTGGTTTGTGCCGCGGGAGCACCGGCTGCCACCTGCCCAGCTGAGGCGGCTCTTCAAGGCCGTGGACGCCAACCCCGCGGCGCGGGAGTTCGTGCGGCACGTGCGGGCCTACGCCGAGGCGGCGGGGAAGATTGGGCTAGAGGTGATGTGTCAGTTTCACCGGGCCACCGAGTACGAGGTGACCACGTGGGCCGACCTGCTGACGGCCCGCGCGGAGCGGCCAACCCGACGACGTCGTGTGGCTGAGCCGGAGGAGGTGGTCGACGGCGTGGAGCTGTACGCCGACGGGCCACGGTGTCACCGGTGTGGCCGTCACACCTGGCAAGGTGACCTGCGCACGCGCTCCCAGGGCGTGGTGTGGGAGTGTTACCGGTGTACGGTGGCCCTGGCGCGGTCGCGTGGGCACGTCGCAGACGAGGGCATCACGTTGCAGAAGGCGCCGCGACACAACACCGGCCGGCGAGGTGGGCGGTGAGTAACTTACCTTAAGAGAGGAGAAAGACAGTGAACGAACCACAACAAAAAACAAATCACCGGCCACGTGTTCGGGCACTGCACCTGGACATGAGCCGAATTTCATATTATCGTGACGGCCGGGTGGCGTTGCCTGTCGGCTCAGGGCCCACGGGGCCCATAATTGGAACTGCCACCGTCAGCCGCATTGAGGAGACGCTGCTGCACGGCGGCTTCGGGTATCTGGTCTATGTGCAGGACGACGACGGCCACGAGTGGCTGTGGCAGAAGGTGCCCGGCACGGTGGCACGAGTTGAGTATGAAAGGACATAAAAATACAGGAGGTGACATGAGAGACAAGGGAACGTCTCGTGGCAAGATGCTGCGGGGCAACGTGGTGGTGTCGTTCAGCATGCCACGACAACTGCACCGGAAGCTGCAGCGCGAGGCCCGTGAGAACATGTTGACCGCCAGCGCCCAGCTGCGGCGTATTTTATTAGAGCGGTACACAGAGCGTGAGGCGGCGTATGAACACGCCGTCGAGCAGTAAGGACTCACTGGCCGTCGAGTTGGCCACCCAGGCCCTGGAGGAGTTTCTGGACGGGGGCGCGGACGTCGCGGAGCTGTTTTCGTCGCGGGTGCTGTCAGCCTTCGTCAACTTGCCGCCGTACTTGCAGGAGCGTTATTTGCAGCGATTTCGAATGGTGGTGCCTGGATTTCGGGTGCGTGGGTTCTTGCGCGCCGTGACAAGCTACGCCGTGGAGTCTGGGGTCGTGACCGCCAGTGCCCCACCACGACGAGTGCGGTCAACGGCCGATCGGCCAGTCATTGTGGTCAATGACCGCCAGCTGGCCGACGTGGTGGCCGAGGCAGTGACGGCCTTGGAGGCATTGCACGCGACGGAGGCGACGTTTTTTGTGCGCGGCGGCGAGCTGGTGACGCTGGTGCGAACTGAGCTGGGCACGCTCGTCGTGCGCCCGTTGGCGGCCCGGGACGTGCGGCTGTGGCTCAGCCAGGCGGCCGACTTTGTGCGGCGTGGAGCTCGTGGCGACCTGTCGGTGTCCCCGCCGCTGGAGGTCGCCGAGGGGGTGTTGAGCCTGTCGGCGTGGAGCTTTCCGCCGTTGGAGGCGGTGGTCACGGCGCCGGTGGTGCGCGACGACCTGACGTTGTTGACTGAGCCGGGATATGACTCGGCCACGCGGCTGTACTATGACCCTGACCCGGCGTTCACCGGCCTGCAGGTGCCCGCGGAGCCCACAGAGAGTGACGTGACGGCGGCCCTGGAGACGCTGGACGACCTGCTGCACGACTTCCCGTTCGCGCGCGAGTGTGACCGGGCCAACGCCTTGGCGTTATTTTTGACTCCGTTACTTCGCCCGCTGTTGGGGGCCGCGCCAGTGCCGTTGGCCATCATCGACGCGCCCGTCATGGGCAGCGGCAAGAGCCTGTTGGCCAAGCTGGTGAGCGTGGTGGCCACTGGGTCGTTGGCGGCCATGACCAGCGTGCCACACCACGACGAGGAGTGGCGTAAGACGTTGGCCGGCATCTTGTTGCAGGGCCAGACGCTGGTGGTGTTTGACAACGTGGAAGGCGAGCTGTATGCCCCACAGCTGGCCGGGGTGTTGACGAGCGAGCGGTGGAGCGTGCGGGTGTTGGGCACGCCACGGCACGTGGAGCTGGTAAACCGGGCGACGTGGTTGGTGACCGGCAACAACGTGGCCGTCAAGGGCGACTTGGCCCGGCGGTGCTACCGTATTCGGCTGGACCCAGGCGTGGAAAAGCCGTGGCAGCGCACCGGGTGGCGGCACGCGAACTTGTTAGAGCACGCTCAAGCACAACGTGGTAAGGCGGTGGCGGCGTTGCTCACGTTAGTGCGCTGGTGGGCAAGTGCTGGACGTCCGGAGTTTACTGGGCGGACGCTCGGCAGCTTTGAACGATGGGCACGAACGGTGGGTGGCGTGTTAAGTGCGGCGAACGTACGTGGATTTTTGGACAACGTGGACGAAATTTACGAGCTGCTCTCAGACGACGCCGCCGAGTGGCGAAATTTTCTCGCCACGTGGTTTCGACTGTTTCGTCAAGATGAACAGTGGAGTCGTGGGCTCTCCACACATGAGTTGGTGGAGACCTTGGCCTTAACTCAATACTTAGGACGTGAGTTGGCCCCAGGAGTGTCCGCAGCAGAGGTGACCAAGGCCAAGGAGTTGTTTGACGCGCTGCCAGCAGAGCTGGCCGCCACGTTTCGAGATGGTCGGTTTACTGGCAAAGAACGACGAGTTGGCAAGTTGTTAGGTCACAAGGTGGAACGAGTATTTGGAGAGGAGGGATATCGACTTGTCAAAGTGGTGTTAAATGACAACATACGTCGGTGGCGTGTGCACGTGGCAAGGCCACCGCAAGAGTCTAAACAACTAGTTGATGACGAGGTGCCATTTTGAGAAACAATGAAAATGATGTACACGTGGGCTGTCCGCCGTTGTTGCCGCGAGAGCGACGCCCAGCGGTGTTTTGGGCTGACCGTGACCGGCAGACGGGGACGCCTGTCTTACGCGAAGGACGGCTGGGCCCACGGCTGGGCCGCGGCCGGGTGGTGGTGTGGCACGCTGGGCGGCCACTCGTGCGGCCTACCTGGGCGGTGCGGCTGAAGCGCACCGGGAGGCCAGTCAAGTGAACGTGTTTGAGGAAATCAAGTGGCGGGCGGACATCCTGGAGGTGGCCGGGCGCTACACCGAGCTGCGGCGTCTGGGCGGCCGGTGGCGTGGCAAGTGCCCGCTGCACGACGACGTACGGCCCAGCTTTGTGGTGTGGCCCGACCAGGGCCGGTGGTGGTGTTTTGCCTGCAACACCGGCGGCAGCGTGATTGACCTGGTCGCGGCGACGGAGGGGGTGTCTGTGCGCGAGGCCGCCGCACGGCTGGCGGCGGAGCTTGGCCTGTCGTGGGGCCGCCCGACACGGTCGACGTCACCGCGGCTACACGAGCCGACCGAGGCGGAGCGCCGTGCCACAGAACGTCGTTGGCGTGCCACACACCAGGCGTGGAAAGACCTATACTGGTGGGCCAAAGGCGACGAGCTGGCCGCGGAGTGGTGCCGCCTGTATGACGAGCTGCGGGCTGACCCGTTTTGTGACGACGCCGCGCGTAAGTGGCAACGGCTTAACGTCATCGACGAGCAGCTGACGCGGTTAGACGAGTGGCGGCACGCGTAAAGGAGGAGAAAAAATGGTACACCACAAAATTCATTGTGTTTTTAATAACGACTGTATTTATTGTACAAATGAAAAAGTACAACGCAGTTTTTTTGGCCTGGGCCCACGGCTTTGCGTGGAGTGTTTTACGGAGAGAGCGTGCGAGTTTAAAGAAGTGTCGCCGCGGCCCAACGTGCCGCCGCCGTCACCAGAGCCAAGTAAAAAAAAATAAAAAAGTAGTTTCATTTTTAATAAAAGTTTATTAAATTTAATATAGTTATTGAGAGTGGCCGTTTACCGGTCACGGTGACACGCTCTGCCGGTGGCAGAGCCGGACGTGGTCGGTTACCGGTTGCGCACGTGAGGTTCAAGCCCTCACAGCGGTCACTCTCAATGAAGGGGCGTAGCTCAACGGCAGAGCGCTTACCGCCCTCGTTCCTCGCCTGTCAAACTGGGCCGGTGAGGCGCGGTTATCGACTTGTAATCGAGAGGTGCGGGTTCGAGTCCCGCCGCCCCTTCTAAGCCGGGCTTACATGTGCCTGGGAACGGTTGTTCGCGAGCCGGAGCCGTCCGGTTATCGTAACTTGAAATTACGGAAGCCTCCGGACGGCACACCTCGCTCGCGGCAATTTTAAAAAATTAAAACAGAAAGGAGACGTCATGAAGGCCTACCGGAGCTTTTCCACCCGTCAGACCCCCCAAAGCGAGCCCATCCCCGGCAAGCAGATGGCACAAAACAACGCCGGGGGATTCTCGTTTGTCGTAGATAATTGGAAGCGGCTGGAGCGCTTCCTGGTACTCGGCAGCGAGGGCGGCACCTATTATGTTAATGAAGTGTCGCTCACCAGGGACAACGCCACCGCGGCCATGGCGTGCCTGAACGAGGACGGGCGCCGGGTGGTCGACTTGGTGGTGGCGGTCTCCACCGCCGGACGGGCGCCGAAGAACGACCCGGCCCTGTTCGTGCTGGCGATGGCGGCCAGCCTGGGAGACGTGGACACCCGTCGCGCTGCGCTGCAGGCGCTGCCGCAGGTGGCCCGCACCGGCACGCACCTGTTCCACTTTGTCGCGTTCGCGGAGCAGTTTCGCGGCTGGGGCCGTGGCCTGAAGCGTGCCGTGGCGGAGTGGTACCGGCGGCCCATTGAGCAGTTGGCGTACCAGCTGGTGAAGTACCGCCAGCGCGACGGCTGGAGTCACCGAGACTTGCTGCGGCTGTCCCACCCGACGCCGCCGACTCCTGCCCACCAAGCGGCCTATCGTTGGGTGACGCAAGGTGAGCTTCAAGAGCCGGTGCCGCGCCTGGTTGAGGGGTTCGAGCGGGCCAAGGTGGCCACGCGACCCGACCCGCGGCTCATCATGGAGTACGGCCTCACGTGGGAGATGGTGCCGCCTGATTGGCTGAACTTCCCGGCGGTGTGGGAGGCCCTGCTGGAGCGCATGTCGCTCACGGCGATGCTCCGCAACCTGGGCAAGATGGGGGCAGTGGGCCTGCTGGCGCCGTTCAGCGCCGCTGCTGGCAAGGTGGCCGCCACGCTGCGTAACGGCGAGGCGTTGCGGCAGGCGCGCGTGCACCCACTGGCCGTCCTGATGGCGTTGAAAGTCTACGCTGCTGGCCACGGCATGCGCGGCAAGCTGGCCTGGGAGCCGGTGCCGCAGGTGACGGACGCCCTGAACGAGGCGTTTTATCTGTCCTTCGGCGCG
>Ga0256914_1001194_pt1 | contig 24420 bp, 19 predicted proteins | sample HulkmetaG_FD_191571 | JGI IMG/M metagenome (GOLD analysis project Ga0256914, IMG submission 191571) | Hydrothermal chimney microbial communities from Main Endeavour vent field at the Juan de Fuca Ridge, Pacific Ocean - Hulk | ecosystem: Environmental > Aquatic > Marine > Hydrothermal vents ... | reverse complement strand
GGAAATGGGCTAAGAGTAACAGTGAGGTATCTTTCTCGCGTTCGGAGAAGGGTTATTCTTATAGCCCAAAAGATTATGTGACGAATTGGGTTACAAGTTTCAGGCTTGTAGACCCAACTGTTTTATCTTCTCTACTGGATAGAGATGTGAAGATTAAAAATAGGGAAATGATAAACTTATCTGGATTGGGGGTCTTCTCTATTGGTTTAAGAGGGGAGGGAATTGGAGAGGTTCACAGCTTTAATTTTTCAGGGAATTACCGGGATGCAGGAAATACGTATCAGGTTTCCCTTTCCCTACCTCTTAAGATTGACACTGCTACAGGCTTAACGGTAGAGCCTCGATATGAAAGGCTCTTATCCCTTATTGATACGGTAGGATATACGGGGTGTTTTCTCTCCGATGTAAACAATCTCTGGTTAGGTGTTGAAAGCAATTCCTATTTTTATAGGGCTATTCCGTTTGTTGAGTTATATGACACTTCATTGTTAACCGATGTTGAGAGAAGTGGTGGTTTGTTTGAACAGATTACCTATAAACCATCCGTTTCACTAACCCTATCCAGAAATTATGGTTCGTATGTGAGAGATTTGTTTTTACCCTCTTCGATGACCCTCGAGTTTAATAGGAGGATTCGAAGTGAGTACTCTATTGTTACTCAGGATTTTACGAGTGGTGTAAAGTTAAAGACCATGGCGATAAATCTTTTTGGAAAACTTGGTGCATATAGGTACTTTGATTTTTATAGGACAGACGAGTTCGATTCTTCTCTCTCTCTCGAATTAAGGGGTAATGGGGAGGGTGAGGTAGATAGTTATACCTTCGGAATTATTCACTATGTCAACTTGGTAGGGAACAGAAATGAATACTCTCTCCAGAACAATCTTACTTTGGAGGGTGATTGGAGGGGTGAAATACTGGAGCGTATCAAAGATACACTGGATTTGAGCTTTAAGTGGCGGACTGATTATGTCCCCTTTCTCTTTAAGAAGTTGCTTCCGGATAATTGGGCTGATGTTAGTTTTCTTGAAAATGAGGAGAATCTTCGCTATATTTATTTGAGTAGAGATTCTGGAGATACGTTGCTTCCGGTCAGTCTTATTTTTGAGCATTGGACAAAATTGAGGGTGGAAAAGAGAGGCTTTATAGGGATAAATATAGGTACGGGTTTCTCTATGGAGGATAGTAATTCCGCGGTATTGTCTCAGAGTCTTTACAGAATATTTTTCAAGGTGGGTTTAAGGGCCAAAATTACTTTCTAATTTAATTGGAAGTAGTTAGGATTAAGTGTTATAATTCTAAGTGAATTTAAGGAGGTTTTTAGATGAAAAGAGAAAGGCTTAAGATATTAATTTTAACTCTTTTTGTTACTTTTCTGTTTGTTCTTCCTGTGTGGTCAGAGGATAGTGGAAAAGCCTTTGATATGGGAATGTCCATGGTTATTGGTACCCAGTCTTTTGTGGAAAACGGGGCTACCGTAACCTATCAAACTTTGAGTTTTCATCCGGATATTGCTTTTGGAAAAGTGGGAATAGGGTTGGATGTTACTCTTCACTATAATTTTACCGGTGGGCCTGATAGTAATCAGTTTCATATTAGAGAGGCCGACTGGATTCCCTCTGAGCCAGTAACCTTTTCAAAGGTGCTTGGATTGTACCTTCCCCTAATACGGTACGTACGTTACGGTGAGAAGGGAGATCCTATCTATGCTAAATTTGGGGCTATTGATGATGCCACTTTGGGAAATGGTTTTATTATGAGTAATTATTCCAATACTCAGTATCTTCCGGAGAAAAAAATTTTTGGTCTAAGTTTTGATCTGGATGGTAGACTCTTCAATTTCCCATACGTTGGTTTTGAGTCTGTGATAGGTAATCTCTCCCTGTTTGATGTAGTTGGTGTAAGATTGTTTGCGAGGCCTCTGCTATTTCTCAATATACCCATTATTAAGAATATCGAATTTGGCACAACCTATGCCACGGATACGGATGTTTATGCTTTTGAAAATGAACAAACGGGTGGAAGCGAGAAGGGAAGTGTTTATGCCTATGGAATGGATTTTAGGCTTCCTATTTTGTCCAATCCTGTTGTTTCCCTCGCCACCTTTGGTGATATAGCATCTATTGAGAGTAAATCTGTTGGGGGGATGCTTGGTTTTGGTGGACGATTGATAAGTATATTTACGTATGGTGCTCAGTTGAGAATGCTCGGGGAGAATTTTATTCCAAGTTATTTCGATCAGACCTATGATTTGTATAGGACGGTTAAGTATCAACTTGTGGAGACAACTAATGCTATTCCTGGATATGTGGGATGGTTCGCCAGTGCAGGTACATCTCTGCTTGATGATAGTATTATATTTAATGTGAGTCTGGATGGACCCTTTGGTACGGTTTCTAGTGATACGGATAGTTTTGTAAATTATCCCCATTTAGTAGGGATGTTTATTATCAAAGATAACCTCCTTAAGGGGTTTTCCTTTGATGCAAGTTATGACAAAAAGCTTATAAAGAGTTTTAGAGACCTTATCAGTCCTGAGGATGCGGTTATTCAAGCTCGTTTGAACTATAAGACAGGTCCTGCAATGATCTCGTTTGTTTATAAGATAAGGTATGTGGCTAATCCAGGACCGGGGGAGAATCCATGGCAGGTAACCTCGGGATTGGAGAGCTCAATTCAACTTTTTTAGGAATTGGAGGTAAATATGAGAAAGATAGCTATAGCTTTGATTTTAATTTTGTTCCTCGTGATGCCAGTTATCCTCTTTGCTCAGGAGAGTAAGGCTGGAAACGGAGAAGAAAACGTAGCCCTTCTTGAGTACTTTGAGGATTCGAGTGGTGCCTTTAGGATTGTTACAGCTGATGGTAAAGAGATTTATTCGCAGGATCTCTACTTTGGGTATGAAATACCTGTGGGTGCTACCATTGTGACAGAGGCTGGTGATTATGCTGAGGTTTCGCTGGATCCCAATGGCTCTATTATAAAGGTAGCCGAGAATACAAACTTTAAGATTGTAAGCCTTCAAAAAACTGACGGAAGCGGTGAAAATGCCTTCTCTATTGCGGTTGGAAAGTTTAGAGCTGTGGCTGGGAGGCTTACAGGGAATGAGAAGTACGTTTTTAAGGGTCCATCGGCCGTTTGTGGTGTTAGGGGGACGGATTTAGGTATGGAGGTTCTCCCCGGCCAGAAGGAGATTGCCTTTGTATTGGATGGTTTGATTGATTATACCAATGCTGCGGGGAAGAAAATAGAGATTGGTGCGGGGATGATGGCTGATGCTCTGGCAAAGAGTTTCAAACCCATTCAAATTCCCCCGAATGTACTCTCTGATCTTATGAAGGGCCTTGAGTTTAAAAAACTTAAACCGGAGAGTGTCCCCGGACATAAACCTGCACCCAAAGCTACGGAGGCCAAGGGTGAGGCGAAAAAAACTGAAGCAGTTCCTCCACCTCCCCCTGCGGAGAAAAAACCTGCAGTAAAGAAGGAGGAGGTTAAGAAAAAGGCTGAGAATGCCTTCATGGCGGGTATCTATGAAAAGCTCAGGGAAATCCTGGGGATGGAGATAGGTTCTGTTACAATAGATGGTGTAACCTATTCCAAAGCAGTATTGCAACCTCACTTTACCATTGGGAAGTTAAAGATGGCTCTATATTTGCCAATTATCTACAAGACGGATATGCTTAATCCGGATGACTGGTACCATCCCAAGGGGAATAATGAGTGGTCCTTTGGAACCGATCAGTCCGGGTGGGGCGAGAAAGCAATGGATTTCTTGAATGACCTTGCCCTTAAGATCCGGTATGTAGAGTGGGGGAAGCAAAGGGATAAGTTTTTCTTTAAGATTGGGAATTTAAATGATATTACAATTGGGCACGGACTCTTGATGAGGAACTATGCAAATGATACCGATTTTCCCTCTGTGAGACGTGTTGGGCTTAATCTCGGGATAGATTTCAATTTTATGGGTTTTGAGGCGATGGTTAACGATATAGGTGATCCTGAGATTTTTGGTGGAAGGCTCTATTTCAGACCGATACCTGTTTTCCCAATGGCGGTAGGGATGACTGTTCTTACCGACGTCTCGCCTGCATCGGAGTTGCCTGATCCGACTGTTGTTGGCGATCCCATGCTTTTCAACCTTGGGCTTGATCTTGATTTTCCGATTATTGAAACGGATTTCTTCAGTATAGTTTCTTTCGCTGATATCGGTGGAATGCTCCCATGGCTCCGCTATCCTCTTTATGATGCGAATGGTGTTGTTGTACAGGCAGGTCCTCAGTGGGATGCTTTGCTTGTAAAGGATGAAACCAATCCTGATAATCCCCCCTCTTTGAAAAATTACGGTATTGCGGCAGGTCTCTTTGGAAATATTGCAGTATTTAACTGGCGACTTGAGTATAGAAATTTCAACGGTACCTTTAGACCTGCTTTTTATAACCAGTTGTACGACAGAGAGAGGGTGACTTACGTTACAGAGATAGCCCAGTATCTGGAGAATCCTAATGCTCCGGAGTATCAACACCAGACGATGGGTGTGTACGGCGAGGGTGGATTTGCTATAAAGAAGCTCTTCTCCCTTGAGGGTGGATACTTCTGGCCATGGTATATGGAAAACGGCAAGATCAATATGGGTGATAACGATATGCTCCACTTAAAGTTTTCACTTGAGCCAGGGGTAATACCTGTAGTTGGGGTGTACGGTTCGATTTCGTATGATAGAACAAAATTTATTCCGACATTACTCAGTGGAGCATCTGAGGGTCTAAGTCTCTTTGATGCCAATACGGTGGTTTCTGCTGAGTTGGTATATCCTGTAGCTCCTACTCTGGATGTTTCAATTCTCTATACAACCACTCTTAAACGCGATAGTAGTGGGGCGGTTATTCTGGATGATAACGGTAATCCGACAATCTCTACCACGGTTAGCATTGAAACAAAGGTACACTTTTAGAATGTGTTAAGGGAGAGGATTTAGAGGGGTTTTATGGAAACTAGAGATACAACCCGGAGGATTCATATCCTCCGGGATGAAGTAGCACGGAAAATTGCGGCCGGCGAGGTAATCGACCGGCCTTTTTCTGTTGTAAGAGAGCTTTTGGATAATTCGATAGATGCCAATAGTAAAAATATAGAGGTACGGATTGTAGGGGGAGGAATCGAGGAAATTCGTGTTAGGGATGATGGTATAGGAATGAGCAGGGCGGATCTTGAGGTGTGTTACTTGAGTCATGCAACCTCCAAGATCGAGGACATTGCTGATATTTACCGAACCCAAACACTTGGGTTTAGGGGGGAGGCCCTCTCGAGTATTGCTACCTGTTCGCGCCTTGAGATTGTTAGTAGAGAACAAAATGCGGATTATGCTCATAGGCTTGTTGTTGAGGGGGGGAGGCTTGTAGAGTTACAGAAATCGGCTGGAGTTGCAGGAACAACGGTTTCTGTCTCAAAATTATTCTATAATATGCCAGCGCGAAGGGGTTTTTTAAAGAGTAAGTCATCCGAGAGTTTTATGTGTAAATCTGTCTTTTTGGAAAAAGCACTTCCATTTCCGGAAATATCCTTCAAATTTTTTTCTAATGAAAAATTGAGTATTTTTTTACCTCCCTCTGGATTACTTGAGAGAGTTTTTAATGCCTATGGTGATTTGCTTGTAAGAGAATTATTGATGTACGATGAGTATGAGAGAGGTGATGTTAAAATACGACTTGTTGCGGGGGATCCATCCCTTATGCGAAGGGATAGGAAGTTTATTCAAATATTTATCAATGGTAGGAGAGTAAATGAGTATTCTCTCATAAAGGTTGTTGAGTACAGTTTTTCCGGTTACGTACCTGGAGGATATTACCCTGTATGTTTTGTATTTATTGAGATAAATCCGAAATTGGTGGATTTTAATGTCCATCCGGCCAAAAAAGAGGTTAAATTAAGGAATCTGTCACTTATAAAAGCTTCTGTAGTTGAGGTTATTTCCAGAAATATGCGGAAACTTAAAATAAAGGTTGGGGGAGAGAAATTTCCCACAGGATCCAGTGTTGATACGATGACATATAAGCGAGCTGATAGTGGGGTGTTGGATGGACTGGAAGGGATTGATAGTCCCCCGATAAAATTTTTTTTGAGTGAGGCCGTGTTCGGGAGGGATAGAAATGAAAATGAATCACTGTCCAGTGGGGAGATCAGGTATTTGGGGCAAATATTTAATCTTTTTCTATTAGCTGTTTACAGAGATACACTTCTCGTAGTTGATCAACATGCTGCCCACGAGCGTATACTGTTTGATGAATTGATGGAGAAACCCTTGGTGTCTCAAGAATTGCTCTTTCCTATATATTTTAGTGTCGAGGGAGGGAATGAACTTTCTGAGGAACAGATAGAAAATTTCAATTCTCTGGGTATAAAGATAAACAGGGTAGCCTCCCGTAGGTATGAAATAGTATCTCTACCCGAGGATTTTCTTGTTCTAGAGGAAAGTGAGCTTATTGATTTAGTAAAAGAGACTCGTAGTGACACTGAAGGTCTCAAGAGGAAAATACTGGATAGTGTGGCGTGTAAGATGGCTATTAAGGAAGGTGAAACCATCGATGAAATTACGGCTATTTCTCTTCTGGAAAGAGCCGTTGCATTGAAGGATGCAAGGTGTCCCCATGGAAGGCCAATATGGTTTTCTATTTCGAGGAGTGAACTTCTTAGAATCGTCAAACGATTGTAGGATATTCTCTGCTATAGACCTGATATTATCTTTTGCACTTCATTCTTTTTACTGTAGTTAGGATTTTTTTTCAGAAGGGTTGTAAGAAGCGATTTCGCTGTCTTTTTCTTTCCCTCCTTTATTAGGATTAATCCCAGTTGATAGTATGCATCCCAATAATTTGGGTCGATTTTAATTAGCTCGGAGAATGCCTGGAACGCACTGTTTAGTTGGTTTAATTCCAGATAGGAAAGCCCTAAATTATATCGGGGAAGTGTTGCACTAGGATTTAATGCAATAGCCTTTGAGAGGTGTTTTATACTATCCTGATACAATCCCTTATGGAGATATACGTTTCCGAGATTGTTGTTTACGGCATATGAACTTGGGGCGATTTGATAGGCATACGTCAAAATCTCTAACGCCTTGTCGTACAATCCGTTATCGTCGTAGATTTTACTCAGATTTATTCTTGGTTTTAGATAGTTTTTGTCAATTTTTATCGCTTTGGTGTAGTATTGGATTGCTTTATCCTTGTCACCAAGCATTTCGCAGGCAAGCCCGGCGGTATAGTTGTAAATTGCAGAAGCGGGATCCAGTTGGGCGGCCTTTTCGGCGAAGGGTTTGGCCTTTTGGGGTTTGTTTAATTTTATGTAAACGTTAGCAAGGTTGTAGTTTGTTGGAGGATGGTTTGGATCTATTTTTAATGCCTTTAAAAAGTAAGTTTCCGCCTCTCTGTATTTTCCTATCGAGGATAGGGCGGTGGCGTAACTTCTTAGGAGTATTGGGTTATTGGGTTTGTATGAGAGTGCCTTTCCAAATTCCTGTACAGCCTGGTTTATATTACCCTTTTCTGTTAGTAAGATTCCCTTTTCGTAGTATGCCTCTGCGAAGTCTCTCTTGTACTTTATTGCCAGGTCAAATTCTGTTATTGCTTTGTCTTTCTCTCCAAGTTTGGTAAGTGTTTTCCCCTTCCTATAATGAGCCTGGGGAAAATCCGGTTTTATATGAAGGCAACTTGTGAAGGATTGGAGAGCGTCACTGTACTGTTTGGCATAGTACTGCATCTTGCCTAGAGAGTAAAGGATTGTATAGTCTTCCGGGTTGAGTCTGGAGGCCTCTTTGTACTCTTTTATAGCATTTTGGTAGTTCTTTGTTTTTTCGTATATTTTGCCCAGGGTTAAATGTGGGACCCATAGGTTTGGGTTTTTTTGAATGGCTTCATGTGAAAATTCTATTGCCTTTTGTATGTTTTCTGGATTGTTGGGGTTTTCCTCAAGGTATGAAAGCCCTATGTAAGCATAAGCCTCTCCTATGTTTGGATCCAGATTTATTACCGAATTAAAGGTGTCTCGGGCATTGCGGTACTCTTTATTATTTATCTGTTTAATACCCTTGGAGATCAGGTCATTTATCTTTCGAATTTTATTTCTCTCTTTTTGTGAGGCGCTCCGGGGAATTTTTTTTGGTTTTTCCTTTATTACAATTTGTTGCTTTTCCTTGCTTTCCTGTATGGTTTCTCCTAATTTTGACAGACTTTTTTTGAGCTGCTCATTCTGTTTTTTTAACAGTTCTTCCTCACTTTTTTTCTGTTTTTCCTCTGCAAGTTTTTTCTTTTGAATGATTTGGTTGAGCAGTTTTTGTGCATCGCTGTCGTTTGGATTTTTAATAAGTAAATTATCTACCAGTTGCATTGCTCTTTCATATTCACCGCTATTCATGTACCTCTTTGCCAATTTAAGTACGTTAAGTCTTTCGGCGTGAGCTTTTTTGGCGATTTCCGATTTTACTATTAGCCCTCCTCCAATAAGAAGGAGTAGTAGTAAAACAATTGTACCAATTACGATTACTTTTTTATTCAATTTAACTCTCCTTGTTTTTATTAATCCTGAATATCTATGTCTTCATAGTCCTGCTGAATTTTTTCTGAACCGGCAGATAGGTTTTTTGTATCTTCAGATGCATTTTTGAGCGAGTTTAGAACCTCGTTCATTAAGGCTTTTTGTTTTGCCAATTCTTCCTCTCGTTTTTTCTCCTCCTCGGCTATGATACCGTTTAAGATATTAATAAGTTTTTCTATTTTATCCCTCTGAGGAGATTCCGGCTTTAATCTGAGATAGATTATGTAGTCAGAAACAGCCTCTTTGAATTTATTCTGTTTCAGTCTTGCGTTTGCTCTATTGAGGTATGCCTCTGGTATCTCTTTATTTATCTTGATAGCTTCACTATACATATCCTCGGCAAGAGAGAATTGCTTTTTCCTGAAGAAGTTGTTTCCCATGTTGTAGTATAGTAAGTCTTTTACGGATGTGGCTACATTTAACCCTCTTCTCATTATTTTGGTGGATTTATCTATTTCCCCTAGTTGATCATATACCATGCCAAGATAGAGGTATATTTTTTCGTTGGTAGGATCCTCGTTTAGAGCCGCTTCAAGAAGGGGAGCACTCTGTTTGGGTTTATTCTCCAGGAATAGTTTTTCTCCCTCCTCCAGGTATGAGGATGAAAAACTTGGAAGGATGGATACGGATAGTATTAAAATGCTTAAAATTACTTTGGGTTTCATAGTAGTTTCCTACATAATAAGATAATATATAAATTGACACTTTTCATAAAAAAATCTAATCTTTCACCATCGGTGAAAATATGTCTGGTTTTGTTGTTCTGGTTATAATACTCGGCAGTGTGCTCGGGTTATTGACAGTTTTTATTATTAAAAGTTTCATTACTCCTCAAAGGATAAGCTCTCTGGAGAACCTTATCAAGAAGGGAAGATACACCCAGGCAATAAGACTTGCAAAACAGTTAATAGCTAAAGATCCTCACAATATGGATGCCCATTACTATCTTGGGCTTGCTTACCTTAGGGATGGAAAAGAAGAACTGGCCCTAATGGAGTGGAAGAAGGTTAATGAAATTGGCGATTTCTCTGGGGCTATAAGGGAGATCCCCTTTAGGAAACAGATTGCGGAACTCTACGCTAGGTTTAATCAGTTGGACGAGGCTCTTAAAGAGTACCTTTTGTTGATAAAGGCTCAGCCCTCCGAAGCAGTTTACTATTATAAGGCTGGTGAGCTCTTTGAAATGAAGGGCAAGGCCCCTAAAGCGGTATCTTTCTATATGAAGGCTGTTGAACTTGATAAGAGATTTGCCAAGGCCCATTACAAATTAGGGGTCCTCTTTTATAGACATAAAAAACCTCTTGAGGCTAAGAGAGAACTGGAATTGGCAGCTAAGTTAGAACCGGAAAACTATAAAGCCTATTACTACCTGGGGAAGCTGTTAAAAGACGAGAAGAATTATCCCGAAGCTTTAAAGATGTTTGAGAGGGCCCAACGAGATCCTGAATTGAAGGTGAAGGTCTTAATTGAGCGAGGAACATGCTATATGAGTATGAATAATTTTGATAGGGCAATACCGGAACTCGAGAGAGCAATAAATAATCTATCAACTGAATCAAGCAACGAGGCACTGTATGCAAGATATTTCCTTGCATACTGCTATGAGAAAAAGCGGGATATAGATAAAGCAATAGCCCAGTGGGAAAAGATATACTCTAAAAAGCCTACCTTCAGGGATGTTGCTGAGAAACTCTCCCAATATCAGGAACTTCGGGCTGATGATAGAATGAAGGATTATCTTACCTCGCCGAAGGATCATTTTTTTGAGTTGTGTAGAAAGATTGTAGAGGGTATGAAATTAAAAATCCAAGATATGAAAGAGATACCCAATGGGTGTGAAATTGTTGCCGTGGAACAGGAAACTAAATGGCGGAACGCAAGAAAGATGCCCCGAATTATCCAGTTTTATAGGACTCCCGATATTTTGGATGAAATAACTGTTAGGAATTTGCATGAGAAGATGAAAAAATCAAATATAACGCGTGGGGTTATTATTACGAGTTCAACATTTTCACGAAGCGCATACTCATATGCGGAGACTCGACCTATTGATTTGTACAACAAGGGGAAACTTCAGGAACTTCTAAGAATGGTTGATATCTGAACTTGGTCTCTGGACATATAAAGATATAGAACATACAAAAGCACCTCTTTTGCAACTCTAAAGGATACACTTATTTAAGAGCTGCAAAATAGGTGCTTGGACTCTCAAGATTTGTGTTGGTGGTTTAGGGTTGTTTGAAATAAACCCTCTTAGAGATTAAGATTCCTGGGTAGAGAGATCCCCTTCTTCACCTGAATTGAGCTTTTCATAGATAAAATCTACCGTATCCGAGATTTTCTGGATTTTCTCTGCTGATTCGTCCGAAATGGTAATTCCAAATTCTTCCTCAATTTCATATACCATCTCTGCTACGTCCAGTGAATCAAGGCCCAGGTCGTACTTTAAATGAAGGTCTGGATTGACATTATTTGTATCTATCTGGGTATGTCTGGATAAAATTTCTATTAGCTTGTCCTGAATTTCCTTCTTTTCCATTTTAACCTCCTGATTAAAGTTTGACGTAATATACAGAAAATATGTAATATTGTCAAATGTGAGGGGTTTAAAAAATGAAAATTTTGTGCATCGCTGACCATATCGATCCATTGGTCTACAGCAATAGCATTAGGGAGCGATTTAAAGATGTTGATATTATTGTAAGTGCGGGTGATTTACCCCTGCGTTACTACGATTTTATAGTTTCGAATCTTAATAAACCGCTTCTGTTTGTGTTTGGAAATCATAATCTTAAGAGGATACATCTGTACAAGCCTGAGTATAGAAAGGAGTTTAACGATTTATACGATCTCTCGAAGTTTGGTTCTTGTGGTGCGATTTATATTGGTAGTAAGGTTAAGATGGTGAAGGGAATAATTTTTGCGGGTCTGGGGGGCAGTATGTGGTACAATGGGGGATTAAATCAATACACTGAGTTTGGAATGTTTCTTCAGATATTGAAGCTTATCCCGAAGATGCTCTATCACAGGGTAGTACATGGTCGGTATGTTGATATTTTGGTAACGCATTCTCCCCCGCGTGGTATAAATGATCTTCCGGACAGGTGTCATACGGGATTTAAAGTGTTTTTATGGTTTATGAAAACGTTTAAACCAAAGTATTTGATACATGGGCATATACATCTCTATACTTTAAATGCGGAAAGAAGGGCAAATTATCTTGACACTACCATTATTAATGCATATAACCATTGCTTAATTGAATGGTAGTGGGGGAAGTGAGTTATGAGTGATTCAATGTATTCGTCTATGGCGAAAGATGATTTTAACAAGGCGAGAAGCAGGGAAATTTTAACAGCTATACTTTCAAAACTGACCAACAGGAAAACCGATCTGTTGTCACTTCAGGACGCGCGAGACATTCTCAAGCCAAAGTCGGAAAATTATAGGGGAATGCAGACTGTTCCAATATCACTTATTGTGGGAAGTGAGGGACGGTATAAGGATTTCAACAGAGAATTTTTACCTAAGCATCAGCATTTGCGCTCGAGATGGGAAAGGGTAGATGTTGCGTACTATAAACAGATAAATCTCCCTCCCATAAAACTGTATAAGCTCGGTGGTGTTTACTTTGTAAGAGACGGAAATCACAGGGTTTCTGTTGCAAGGATGCAGGGGGTTGAGTTTGTAGATGCCGAGGTGATAGAGCTTAGTTCTGAAATCACGATAAAGCCCGGAATGACGAAAGAAGAACTCAAGCGAGAGGTTATCAAGTTTGAGAAGGAAAAGTTCTATAAGGCAACTAAGCTGGATAAACTTCGTAAGGATTGTGTTCTGAATTTTACCGCTCCTGGGCGTTACGATGATGTTGTGGAGCATATAAATAAACACAGAGCATTTTTGAAAGAAAAAGAAAATCGTGATGTTTCTTTTGAGGAGGCAATGCTCTCCTGGTGTGATAACATATATAAGCCTATTGTTGAACTTATACGGAAAGAAAAACTCTTAAGTAGGTTTTATGGAAGGACCGAAGCAGATTTGTATGTGTGGATTGTTAGACACTGGGATGAATTGAAGAAGAAGTGGGGAGAGGAGTATCCGTTGGACGAGGCTTTGGAGGATTATAAGAACAGATTCGCCGGTGGTTTCTTTAGTAGATTAAGGGATAAATTTAAAGATTTCATTCGCAGGCTTACAGAGTAGCAGAAACGTGGCATGGTAGTTATTTCATCTATTACTGTTCTGGGGTAAGAATTAAAATTTTTGTTTCTCCCCCGTATCTATTTTTGTAAATTTCTTCAAATCGTTGGGCATCTTTCGGGCTCCCAACGATTTTACCATAGTGCATTGGTATGGCATACTTGGGAGAAACCGTGTTGACAGCCTCTGCCCCCTCTTCTGAATTCATTGTGTAGGTGCCACCTATGGGCACGAGGAAATAGTCGGTTTTTACCTCTTTCATCTCTGGGATAAGGTCTGTGTCTCCTGGGTGATACACACTTTCGGTCAGATAGATTATGTAACCTACCCATTTATTGCTCTTCGGGTGAAAAGGTTTGGAAGGATTGTAAGCTGGTACGGTTTTGAATTTAATTCCTACCTCGTATGTGTTGTTAGGTTCCACCGAAATAATCTTTTTCCCAAGCCCCTCTAATTTTTCCATACAGTCTTCTGGGGCTACTATGGTGGTCTCTTTGTCTAATAATTTTGTAATATCATCCGGGGAACAGTGATCGTAGTGTGAATGCGTTATGAATATTATATCGACTGCTTCGCCCGTTTTTAAATCAAAGGGATCAATTGCTATCTTATAGTTATCTTCGATTATGAATGATGCATGACCTAAAAATCTTATATTCATTTTTCTCACCTCTTGAATGGTTTTAATAGTGCTTCAAATATTTTTTTGATAAACAGTAGTAGCCGTCTTAAAAAGCCAGGCCTTCTCAATTTTTCCAGACGGACTATTCCCGAGGCAACCTCTTCATCTAGAAGCCGTTTGCGCTGGACGTTTTCTTCTAACTCAATCTCGAGCTTTTCAGCTTCACTATTTTTGTCAACTACTATTGCATTAATTGTCTGCCAATTTAACCTTTTGGCAGCTTCTAGTCTTCTCTCTCCGGCAATAAGTTCGTTTTTTCTGTTTATTATAATTGGGGATAATTGACCATACTTTCGCATACTATTTACCAGCGCATCTATATCACCTAGATCTTTACGGATCCTTTGCTTTACGATTATCGATGATATCTTTACCTGCATTGGCCTATCCTTTCAGGGTTCTTCTATTTAATTTAACCCTCTTTATCAGGAATGGCAAATGCACTGAGGATCGGTTTTCTGTTGGCAGTTACCTCGTCTGGCCTTCCAATTGGGGTATTGATTGGTGCCTCATGTAAGAGTTGCGGATTTAACTCAGCCTCCTCTACTATCTTGGATAGAACCTCGGCAAATCTATCAAGATTTTCGATGGTCTCTGTCTCTGTAGGTTCTATCATTAAAGCCTCTTTTACTATTAGAGGAAAGTACACGGTGGGAGCGTGAAAGCCGTAGTCGAGTATTCTCTTGGATATGTCGAGGGCACGAATCCCGTATTTCTTTTTTGTATTGGTAGCCGATACAACAAACTCATGCATACTGGCATTTTTGTAAGGCAGGTCAAATAGTCCCTCTATCTTTTTCTTGAGATAATTTGCATTTAGCACGGCTAATTCACTTACCCGTTTAAGACCCTCTCCCCCGTTTGCCCTTATGTAGAGATACGCCTTAAGTAGAACTAAGAAATTTCCGTAGAAGGTTCTCATTTTGCCTATAGAGCTATCTCTATGGGAGTAATCAAAGAAATATCTGTTGTCTTTGAAAGCAATGGTTGGGTAGGGTAGGAACTCTTTCAGTTTTTCTTTTACAGCAACGGGACCTGCTCCGGGTCCTCCCGTTCCATGAGGGGTGGAGAAGGTCTTATGAAGATTAAAGTGTACCATATCAAAGCCCATGTCACCGGGACGTACAATTCCCATTATGGCGTTCATATTTGCCCCATCGTAGTAGAGTAAGCCACCCATTTCATGAACAATTGATGCGATTTCCTTTATCTCGTTTTCAAAAACCCCTAGGGTATTGGGATTTGTAACCATAAGAGCGGCTACCTCTTCATCCATGTTTTTCTTTAGCTTTTCTACATCGATTGTTCCGTTTTCATTAGAGGGAATAGTTACAACCCTGTACCCACACATGGCTGCTGTTGCAGGATTGGTTCCGTGAGAGGAGTCAGGAACAAGTATTTTTTTCCGCGGATTTCCCTGTTTTGTGTGATAGGCACGAGTTATGAGAATACCAGTTAGTTCACCGTGAGCACCTGCCGCAGGATGAAGTGTTATTCCGTCCATCCCGCTTATCTCTTTTAAATCCTCTCCCAGTTCATACATTATCCGTAAAATTCCTTGCATACTATCTTCGCTCTGGTAGGGATGAACTTCGGAAAAATTGGACTCCGAAGCTATTTTTTCATTTATTTTGGGGTTATACTTCATTGTGCATGATCCGAGTGGATACATCCCCGTATCTACACCGTAGTTTAATCTGGAGAGTCTAACAAAGTGTCTTACCACCTCGTTCTCCGGTACAGAGGGTAAACGGGGAGGAGACTCTCTCTGTAAGTTCTTTGGAATTAGAGAATCATCTGTGTAGTTCGGAATAAAATCGCCCGATCGGCCTTCCATACTACTTTGGAATATTAGTTTTTCATTGTATTTAATCTCACTCATAGTAGCGACTCCTTGATTGCACTGTAGAGGTAGTCGATTCCCTGCTCTGTATTAAGCTCCGTGGTGTTAAAGAGGTAGAGGGATTCTTCCTCTGAATTTTTTATGGTAGAGTTCTCTTTTAAATAGGGAAAAGTAGAGATTTCCAAGGGGCCCAGGTAACTGTTTCTCTCCAGCCTTTCGGTTAGCTTTTTCCTATCGAGAGGAATTTTCAGGAGAAACTCGTGAAAGAACGGGGTATTGGGATATACTGGCTCGACATTTTTTAGTTCTATGAGTGCTCTGTAGAGCCTGTGAGCATTTTTTATAGAGAGCAAAGCGGCACTTCGTAGTCCGGTTACTCCCATTAGGCTCATATATACAACCGCACGTATGGCCATTAGGGCATGGTTTGAACATATATTTGAGGTGGCTCGCTCTCTTCTTATGTGTTGTTCTCTGGCAGATAGGGTCATTGTGTATGCCCTTTTGCCGTTGGAATCTTTTGTTACACCGACTAGGCGTCCTGGAATTGTGTGTAGGTACTCGTTGGAACAGGTAATGAACCCAAGGTATGGTCCTCCCGCAGATAGTGGAATCCCAAGCGACTGGGCTTCACCACAGCATATGTCAGCACCATGGTCCGAGGGTTTCTTTAACACGGGTAGAGATAGGGCCTCGTTCGTTACATAGATTAACGAAGCCTCGGGAAAGATTTCTTTCACTTTGCCCGGTTCCTCGATGTTTCCATAAAAATTAGGGCTTTGAATTACTATCGAGGAAATATCGTCTTTGACTGTGTCCTTTAATCCTTCGATATTGGTAAGTCCACGAGTTAGAGGAATGGTGTGGACTGTTATTCCAGTATGTCGAATATAGGTATTGATCACCTGGAGATACTCGGGGTGAATTCCTTCGGAAATCAACACGGTGCTTTTCTTATTGTGTCGCCACGCCATAAGGATGGATTCGGCCGTAGCGGAAGCACCGTCGTACATCGAAGCGTTTGATACGGGCAGTCCTGTGAGTTCACTCATCATTGTTTGGTATTCAAAGATTGCCTGGAGACTTCCCTGGCTCACCTCAGGCTGGTATGGCGTGTAGGCTGTGTAAAACTCTGCTCTGGATGTAATCTCATCAACGGCGGCAGGGATAAAGTGTTTATAAGCACCTGCCCCTCTAAAGATCTCTCTGTAGGTCTTTATGCTCCCTTTTATTTCTTCTGAGAGTTTTACTAGTTCCGATTCGGGATAAGGCCCCTTAATTTTAAGTGGACGTTTTAATTGAATCTCCTCGGGTATCGATGTAAATAGCTCATCGATATTGCTCATTCCGAGGAAGGAGAGCATTTTCTCTATATCATTTTTGGAATGGTTGAAATATGACATTACTCTTCCTCTATCATTTTTTTGTATTCATCCTCACTCATAAGTTCATCCAACTCTTCTGGGTTACTCATCTCTATTACAAATATCCATCCCTCCCCCAATGGATCGGAGTTTATAATTTCACAGTTCTCCTCATTTCTCAGTTTTTCGTTGACCTCGACAATCTTTCCAGACACCGGTGCATATATTTCACTGGATGATTTTAGTGAATCTATGGAACACACGGCATCACCCTTTGTTACCGTTGTGCCTATCTCCGGAAGTTCTACATATGCAATGTCTCCCAGCTCGCTTTGGGCGAAATCTGAAATTCCTACTCGAACATTGTTCCCCTCTCTTAACGCCCATTCGTGGTCTTTTGTGTAAAGGTACTCTGACATTGGATTCCTCCTAATTGTTAACCGTTTTTTTATTACTATCCCTCTCGCTTGTAAAAGGGAAGCTTTACTATCTCTGCCTCTATTTTTTTTGAACCATGTATTATATATAGCATATTTCCTATATTTGTAAAATCGCTTTTTACGTATCCCATACCAATTGTTTTGTGAAGATACGGCCCAACCGTGGAACTGGTTACAATACCTATTTCATTGCCGTCGGTTGAAAGGATTTTATCTCCGTGTCTGGGGATTCCTGACGATAGGGTGGAAAAACCAATTAGGGAAATTTCCGTTCCCTTTTCTTTTTGCTCCAGGAGAATTTTTTTTGCTATGTAATCGGTATCTCCTTTTTCCTTCACTGCCCAGTGTAAACCAGCCTCTATTGGTGTGTGTTGTTCATCTATGTCGTTCCCGTAGAGCATGTAGGAGGCTTCTATTCTTAATGTATCTCGTGCTCCCAGACCGCATGGGGTTAATTTGCCCTCGGAGTTTGATAGTAATGTTCTCCATACCTGAGCAACAGAGGTATTTGGCATTATTAATTCGAAACCATCCTCACCCGTATAACCTGTGCGTGAGAAAATTATGGATGTATTATTAATTTCAATCTCTTTGAAGAAGAAGTGTTTTGGTAGTTCTTTTATCATTGGAAAAGCTTGGCCTAAAATTCTTTCGGCTAGAGGTCCCTGGAGGGCTATCATAGCTGTTTCGTCCGATATATTTTTGATTTCCAACTGTTTAAACCTCTTGGCGTGGGTTAGTATCCAGTTATAATCCTTATCTATATTCGATGCATTGACTACAAGGAGGAATTTTTCATTATTGTACTTTAAGGCTATCAAGTCATCTATTATACCCCCGTTCTCCCTGCACATCAGGGTATAAAAGGCCTGCTTTTCCTTTATTCGTGCTGCATCATTTGTGCCTATATATTGGAGGAAATCTAGTGCCTCTTCCCCCTCTACTATAATTTCACCCATGTGAGATACATCAAAAATTCCCGCCTTTTCTCTGACAGCGTTATGTTCGCTCTTTATTGAGGTGTATAAAACGGGGAGTGAAAAACCTGCAAAATCAACGATTTTCGCTTTAAGTTTTACGTGTTCGTCAAACAGGGGAGTTTTTTTTCCCATATAAACTCCTTTTTCTTTTTAAGTTAATTTGGAGTTAAATATTTAATCCAGTAGGGGATTGGTTCCGCTACCAGATGTTTTTTCTTTTTTAGTTGGTGTTTGCTGAATCGGTACATTAAGATTGAACATGGAGTTTGGAATTACATTATTGATGGGTGTTTCATCTGGCAAAATGGCATTTCTTATGTTATTTTCCACTGTCTGTTTCATCTTGGCCTCGTACTTACATAGGGTACAGAATTTTTTGGGCTCTGTTCCTGCTAAGAATATCTCTTTTCTGGTTTTTTTGCAGTATTCGGTTGGAAGAAGCCCTGATTTTGCACAGACCGTAACCTCCCTAAGACCCGTATCAGGTTTTATAAAATCTTTGATTGGTAGGTTCTTGTGAACCTCTTTCATGAATCTACACCACACTGGACCCGCTGAGACAGCTCCTGAGAGGTGAACACCCAATGAATGTCCCCTTTCATCAAAGCCGAACCAAATAGCGGTTGTTATCTGGGGGGTGAATCCTACCGTCCATGCATCCGACCAGTTTTGAGTTGTTCCGGTTTTACCAGCTATTGGTCTTTTAAATCCCCCGACGGTCGATGCTGCCCATCTCAAGGTTCCTGTTTTTATCGTGGATTCAAGGAGACTCGTCATGATGTATGCTGTTTGGGGAGACATAATTTGCATTGCCTTCCCCTTTTTCTTCTGTTTTAATCGAAGTTCTTTTTCTGGCTCGAGAATTATTTTGCCGTTTCTATCCTCTACATATCTTATTGCGATAGGATCTACCTCCCGGCCCTGATTGGGAAAGGTTGCGTATGCCCTGGCCATTTGGAGGGGTGATACGGTTATAACACCTAAACCGAGGGGGAATTTTCTTGGGAAGACTCTCTCTATCTCCTTGGGGTCTGTTATCCCGAGCATCTTACTTGCTCTTGATATTGCTGCGTCAAAGCCAATTGCTGCAAGTATCTTTAGAGATGGAACATTCATTGAGTGAGCCAGTGCATCGCGGAGTAGCACTCTCCCCTTCCATTCTCCCTTGTAATTTAGAGGAGTATATGGAGTTCCGTCGTCGTTCCAGAATACCACCGGGGCATCTACTATCATGGTTGCCGGAGTAAACTTCCGCGAGGAGATGGCGGCAGAGTAGTATAGAGGTTTAAAGGCCGATCCTGGTTGAACTTTGGAATTAACCGCTCTGTTAAATTGATTGTTACTCTCGAACTTTCTTCCTCCGACCATTGCATATATATAGCCCTTTGTTGAGTCTATGGCTATTAAGGCACCCTCTACCTGAGTCTTTTGTGCTATTTTCTCTTTTTCTTTATATGCCACTTTTGTTACATAGCGCATATCTCTCAGATTGAACATATCGGCTACTATGTCGACTATGGGGTTTAGTTCTTTTAGGTACTCCAATTTGGCGAGACGTTGTTGCCTTCTCCCCGCTACCCTCAGATCTCCTATGTTAAAGGTAAGGGATAGGAGATCCACGACATCGAGAAAGGTTTTATCGGCATATTTTAGTCTGTGGGATGTCTCAAGTTGGTATTGAGCGTTGATTCTCCTTATCCCGTTTCGCATTATCCTATCGGCTATTTTCTGATAATCGAGGTTTAGGGTTGTATGTACGATTAATCCTGCCTTATAGACGTCAACAGAGCCGAGAAGCATATCCTCGAGCCGTTGGCGTACATATTCGGTGAAGTAGGGAGCCTTGTCTTCCCGTTCGAAGTATGCAGTGGTGGTATTTGCTCTCGTGTAATCGTAGTTTTCCCAGTACTGTTCGAAGGACAGATCTGCCTCTTCTTTGGTTAAGTATCCCAACTGAACCATCTGGTTGAGGATTTCCCTCTGCATTTTTTTTGCCCGGTTGGGATGATTTATTGGAGAATAGTAACCGGGCCTGGCTAGTTGGATAACGAGAATAGCGGCCTCTGCGGGTGTTATGTCTCTCACCGAATGTTTGAAATAAAATTGTGAGGCAGCCTCTACCCCGTAGGTGTTATGGCCGAAGTACATCTGGTTTAGGTACATTTCGAGGATTTCGTCCTTGGAAAAATGTTTCTCCAGCTGCAGGGCCCACCAAAGTTCGACTATTTTTCTCCTTAGAGAAATATCGGTTCTATCCGCGAATAGGGTTCCTGCCAACTGCTGGGTGATTGTGCTTCCCCCTTGAAAAAATTGACCCGTTGCTATATGCCACGCAGCCTTCAACATATCAAGTATTCTAAAACCGTGATGTTCATAAAAATGTCTGTCTTCTCTGGTTAAAAGCGCGTCTATTAGACATTTTGGTATTTCATCAATAGGCACAATTTCTCTTTTCTCTGTTGAAAAGAGCTCGGTGATGAGTCTTCCCTTGATATCCAGTATCTGGGTCGGGAGAGCAGGCTTTTTGTTTTTAAAGGCCTCGTTCATGTCAATGTTTTTGGTAGCGGCGATTGCAACTCCTACCGCTGCACCTATAAGGATCGCGAAAAACATTAGTATTCCCAGGAGGATTCCTGGTAGATATTCTCTGAAGCGTTTTCTCGATTTCATTAAAACAAATTAAGTGTTTTTTGTAGGGATTTGTCAAGGGTTAGGATGGTAATAAATTATACAATATGATGAACAAAAAGTATTGTTTAGTAAACAAATGTGAGAATATTGAGTGTGGAATATATATATAAGGTATATTATAAAAGAGGCCAGTTCTTGCGAACTGGCCTACCCGTTTGGGTGTCGGTTAATATAGTAAACTGGGAGGGGAACTATATTAAGGTACCGACACCTTTATTATCGTCTTTACGTTTAAAAAGTTTAGTCTCATTATCAATATTCCTTTAAAAGTATATCAAAAATTAACGAAACAATATAGTGTTTATTTTTTTTTACGGTTAATTTTCTTGTAATACTGTAATCCTCTATCTTTATCCTGATTATGTGGTTTCCTGGTTTGAGATTTATCCTTCTTTTTTCGGGTGGAAGTTTGTTTCCGTCAACATATATAACCGCATTTTCCGGGGTTTCGAATTTAACGGGGGAAGAGTTCTGCCTCAGTTTTATAGTTGCTATTGTAGTCTTGCCGGGTTCAATTGTTACAATAGAATTTGTAGGTTCGTATTGATCGGATTGAATTTGAATTTGATGTATCCCAACCTGTAGTTTGATTCTATCCAATACTTTTGAATACTCCTTGCCGTCAATGAAAATTTTATATTCACCTTTTGTTTCGGATTCTGGTTTTTCTATTTGAAGTTTTAAAAATCCTACATTTTCGATCTGCGGTGTTATGGAAAAGACGAAGGAATGATTAAATATATAATCAGGAATTCCCTTCATAAGAGGCTGTACGGTTATGAGGATTGGAAAGTCTTCTTTTTTTATCTCTGATAGTACATATTCCCCATCGTGTTTATTGTTCTTTAAAACTTCCCTCACCTGTTTTTTAACTGGAATTTCCAGGTATATCCTGTTGAGGTATGGAAGGAAAACTGAGAATACTTTTTTGCCGTAGAATACTCGTCTACCCTTAGTTGGTGGTGGTGTTATTCTCTTAAATACCTGTAATACAAAACTATCCGAATACTTTTTTAATACATTGGGGACAAAGATTGAGATCTTTATGTTTTTAAGTAATTCTGTTTCTCCTTTGATGTTAAGGGAGAGTGACTCTTCGAGGTGAATCTTTCCCTCTTTCGTGATTTGATTTCCAACTGACAGTACTATTCTATCCGATACGAGGGTTAATATTCGTTCAGCGTATACTCTGGGGAAACCAAAGAGAAAAATTATTAGTGTGGCGTAGATACCAAGGGATTTTTTCATCTCTTTCTTTTTACTCCCAGAAGTAGCGGAATAGGATTGGTTGGTTGCCCCTTTCTTCTTATTTCGAAGTGTAGATGAGGTCCCGTTGCCATTCCTGTCATTCCTACTTTCCCGATTATCATACCTGAAGATACATAATTGTGCAATCTCACGTCAATTTCACTTAAATGTCCATATATAGTTTCATATCCACCCGAGTGTTCTATTATTATGTGTTTTCCATATATAGAATTATAACCCGTATATATGACTCTTCCATCCCTCGCTGCCATAACTGGAGTACCTATAGGGGCTGCTATGTCTATGCCGCTGTGAAACTCTTCGTGGCCTGTAAAAGGATTTATCCGCTTTCCATAACCGGAACTTATTACCCCTTTGGGAAGAGGAAATCTAAACAGTATTCTGAGAAAATATGCGCGTTCGATGGGGTGAAATCTATCATCCATGTAGAAGTAAAATTTAACCCTTCCCTTTGGGGTTTTTAGAGTAATAAGTAGATCCTCTTTTCTCTTATTCCTTCTCCAGGAGAGCATAATTATTTCGAGGGTTGATCTGGGTTTTACAGGAACAAAAATTCCTGGAAGGGTTGGTATGTAAAGTATTTTTCTGTCTTTTATCTCTCCTGGGTTGTTGATACGGTTGAGGGAGGAGATAGTATCATAAGGCAAATTAGCCTTTGCTGCTATGACAAAGAGATCGTCTCCCTTTTTTATCCTGTACTCGTATATAGAAATGTGTGTTGGTTTACCTCTGGTTGTGCGTTTGCTTTTCCACCTGTAGAATTGGCTCAGGCTCTCCTGAAGTTGAACAAATAGAGGGTCGCGCCTGGAGAAGGAGCGAATCCGGGGGTATTGAGGGTAGGTGGATATCAGTGGGAAGAGGGTAAGTAATTCTATAATTAGAAGGATCTTCTTGGTTTTTCCGAGTGTAGGCTCTATGAGCAATTTAGTACTCTTTTAATTCCTCCTCTCCTGCAAGGTATCTGGCTCCTGCCTCTGCAAGAGAGAGCATCTCATTTTCACCTGGATATCTTTTGATTGGGGCAATCCACTCTGTTCTATCCGTTATCCAATCGGTTAGCGGTGGATGTGCAAATCCTCCGGTCAGAAGTATTGCATCAACATCTCCGTAGAGTACGGTAGACATTGCTCCGATCTCCTTTGCGATTTGGTAAGCCATGGCCATTAGAACCTCTTTTGCTTTTTCGTCCCCATTTTCTATTCTGTTTACTATCTCTATTCCATTATCGGTTCCCAAGTAGCCCAGTAGACCTGATTTTTTGGTAAGAATATAGTTTAGCTCTTTGGCCGATTTATACTGACCGGAAAAGCATAGTTCTACAAGTTGTGTAGTCGGAAGGGAACCGGTACGTTGAGGAGAGAATGGACCTCCGTCATTTGCGTTGTTTACATCTACTATTTTACCTTTTTTAAGTGGAGCTACAGAGATTCCTCCTCCCAGGTGTACTACGATCAGGTTGAGTTCTTCTATGGTGGTATTAAGCTCTCTTGCATATTTTCGTGCCACGGCTCTTATGTTTAGTGCGTGTGATTGACATCTTCTCTCCATACCGGGGAGTCCGGAATATCTTGCAAGGGGTTCAAATTCGTCAACACCCACGGGATCAGTTATAAATGCAGGGCAATTGAACTGTTTTGCAAGTATGTCGGCTATCAGTGCTCCTAGATTGGATGCATGAGTCCCATATCGTGCCGTTCTTAAATCTTCTTTCATCTTTTCATTTATCTTGTAGCTTCCTGCAGGAATGGGTCTTACAAGTCCGCCTCTTCCAACAATTGCCGATAGAATTTGGATATTGTTTTTCTTTAGAAAATTCATTACTGCCTCTGTTCTAAATCCCAATTGCTCCACGGGATCTTTCATTTTTTCCAGTTCTTCTGGGGGGTGTTTTATATTTTCCTTTAAGTGCTCTGTAAGTTTTCCTTTGTCCGAATAGGTGTAAATTGCCACTTTTGTCGAAGTGGAACCAGGGTTAACTACCAGTATATTTTTCATGCAAAGCCTCCTTTTTGATTTGCATTTTATGCTAGTAGGTATCTCCGGGGTTAAAATTAAGAAGAGACAACACCTAACAGTATGGAGTTGAATTTCTCTCTACTGGAGTCGGAACGGGACAAAAGAATGATGGGTACTGTGGCTCCTATTACGATTCCCCCGGATGGAAATTGGGCTAGATAGATAAGTGCCTTTCCGAGTACGTTTCCACTCACAATATCTGGAACTACCAGGATGTCTGCATCACCTGTAACCTTTGAATGAACATCCTTTAATTCGCACGCCTTCTGACTTACTGCCAGGTCCAAAGCTAATGGCCCCTCCACGACGGCTCCCTTTATCTGTTCTCTCTTTCCCATCAGGTCTA
>Ga0256914_1001193_pt1 | contig 24420 bp, 22 predicted proteins | sample HulkmetaG_FD_191571 | JGI IMG/M metagenome (GOLD analysis project Ga0256914, IMG submission 191571) | Hydrothermal chimney microbial communities from Main Endeavour vent field at the Juan de Fuca Ridge, Pacific Ocean - Hulk | ecosystem: Environmental > Aquatic > Marine > Hydrothermal vents ... | reverse complement strand
CCTCCTCCCCCCGCCGGGGCCGGGCCCGACGGGTCTCGGGCTGGCCGACCGGGAGGAACTCCTGGCGGCCCGGCTCGCGGCCGGGGACGCGGCCGTGGAGACGGTCCGCGTGGAGGACCTCGCCCGGGCCCTCGACCGGGCGGGACTCGACCGCCGCGCCCGCCGGCTCCGGGTGCTGGCCGCGGCCCGTCGGCTGCTCCCGGCCCCGGACGAGGCCCCCGGGGACGACCCGGACCTCCGCCTGGCGCGGCAGATCGCGGCGTTCCTGCCCGGCCCGCCGGGCGCCGACCTGGACGAGCTGGTGCTGGCGCCGGCCCACGGGCTGCTCCGGGCCGCCTTCCGGACGGGAAGGGCGACCGCCCTCGCCGCGGCCGGACGATGGGACGACGTGCGTCGCGCCTGCCGGGAAGGCCTGCTCGACCTCGAGGAAGCGACGCGCACGACGCGGCCGCTGCCGCCGGAACTCGTTCCGCTGCTCGAGGCGTGGGGGTCTCCTTCCCTGGTGCTGCCCGGTCTCGCTGCACGGGCCGCCCTGGCGGCGGGGATGGCTCCTCCCCGGGTGGCGGCGGGGCTCTTCCACGACCTCGGACGGGCGGCCCGTGGATGGTCCCGCATCGAGTCGCCCTGGCCCCGGGAGCCACGGGACGCGCCGGTCCCCCCGGGAGCCTGCCTGGTCCTCGCGACCCCGCCCGGTCCCGGTGAGATCACCGTCGCCCTGGCGACGGGGCACGCCCCGGCCGTCCGCGCGGGGACCGTCGACCCGCTGACGCTGCCCCCGTGCCGCGAGGCCCGGGTGGTCCTCTGGGCGGGGCCCGCGACGCCGGAGTCCCGGGGCCTCCCCGGGCTGGGCCCCGCGGAGGGTCCGTTGCTGGTCCGCCTCCCGCACCCGGGGGACCCGGCGTTGCCGGACGTCGCCCGGCCCCGGGCCCCCGGCCCCCCGCGCCCGGTCGGCGCGGACCCGGCGTGCCCGCTGCGGGCACTCGTGGAGGCCCTCGCCGGCGCGGCCGCGACGTCCGCCGATGCAGCTCCCCTCCGCGAAGAGCAACCCGCCTGGCTCGCCTTCGGCGGGGCGGGGATCGCTCCTCCCGGGGCACCCGCGTCCTCGGGATGGCTCGCGCCCGCATCCCTCGTCGAGGGGGGCTGGCTCAGCCCGGAATCCCTCCGGGCCCATCCGCCGGGAGGCCCCGGCCTGGTCGCCGTCGGCCTCCTCGTCCCGTCCGCGGAAACCGAGCCGGCCGCCTGGCTCCTCGCCGAGTCGGCGCTCCTGTCGGGAAGGGGCTGGGCGCTGCTTTCCCGCGTGCCCCTGTCCCCGGGAGAACGGGCGGCACTCCTGCGGGGCCTCGGGCGGGCGGAGGGCGTGGCACCCCTGCCGGTCCTTCGCGAACTGGCCGCGAAACGCCCGGAACTGGCCGCGAAGCTGGAACTGTGGACGGTCGCCTCGCGGGTGAGACCGCGAAAGACGCCCCCCCCGGCGGCCGCCTTCGTCCTCGCCGGACTGGTGGCCGTCGCCCTCGGGGGGGGGCTCCTCCTCGCTTTCCTCCGGCGGCGGAGGGCGGGAGGAATCAGCCCCTGACGTTCAGGCGCGTCCCGGCGTGCCCGTCCGAGGTCGCCGCCTGGATCTTCCGCGGATCCGGCATGGCATCGACCTTGCGGATCGTGAGCTGCCGCGCCCGGCGCGCCAGCTGCCGGACCTGCTCGATCGAGCGCTGCAGGATCTCGCGCGAACTCGGCAGGTTGGCAAGGGCCCTGATTTCCATGGCGCGTCCTCCTGGCCCTCCCTCCCGGCGGGCGGAAGCCTCCACCCATCGAACGTATCGGCCGGGGCGGCGAAACCTTGAGCCCCGGCCCCACCTTGCGGCGGGATTTCCCGGGGACGACGTTCTCCCCTGCCCGCCACCGTCCGGGAACGCCCGCCGGCGGCGGACCGGAGGATCCCGATGACGCTGCCGCCCCCGCTCGTGCTGGCCGACGCGGAGGATCCCGCCCTGCGGGACCTGCGGCGGCGGCTCGGAGAGCGGGTGGACGTGGTCGTCGCCGATCCCGCCGGTTACGCCACCCTCGTCCACCGGGTGGCGGCGGCCCTCGGGGCGGGCCGGCCCATCCGGGTCCACCGTTCACCGGGTGCCCCGGCCGAGCGCAGGGAACTCCTCGGACGACTGATCGAGGAAGCCCGGGCCCTCCACGGGGCCACCGTCGGGACCCTCCTTTCCCGGGGAGACGAGTGGCTGGGCAACATCGTCGCCGCCGCGCCGCGACTCGTGGAACTCCCTTCCGTCACCTCCCTGGACGGCCGTCTCGCCGGGCGCCCGGCACTGGTGGTGGGAGCCGGTCCCTCCCTCGAGTCCCTCGCTCCCGTGCTCCCCCTGCTGGCCACCCGCTGCACGGTCCTCGCGGCGGCGAGCGCGCTGCTTCCCCTGGCCCGCCTTGGGATCGAAGCGGACGTGGCCGTGCTGATCGAGGGGCGGGACCGCCGGGACCAGCTCCGCGCCGCGCCGGATCCCCGGAGGACGCTCCTGGTCGTCGCGCACCAGGGGCACCCCGCGCACCTGGACCCGCGTTTCCGCGCCCTCCTGCGCCTCGACGCCGCGGAGAACGGGTGGTTCGTGCGGCTGGTATCCCCGCCGGCGGCCCCGGTGCCGACCGGGGGAAACGTCGGAACGACCGCGCTCCGCCTCGCCCTCGCCTGGGGCGCGGACCCGGTGATCCTCGCCGGGCTCGACTTCGCCTGGCCGGCCGGCAGGGCGAGCCACGCCGAGGGAGCCGCGAGCCCCCCGGCGGGCGCGGAACACGGAGCCTTCCTCGAGGTTCCCGGAACGGGAGGGCACCCGGTGCGGACGACCGCCCTCCTGGCGTCCTACCGGGCGAACACGGAGGCCACGCTGCGCGAGTTCGCCGGCCGGGTGGTGATCAACCCGGTTCGCCCGGGAGCGGCCCGGATCGCGGGAACCCGGGAGGAGGACCCGGCCGACGTGGCGGCGAACCTGCCCGTCGCCTCCCCCGGTCCACCGCCGGCGCCGCCGAGTCCCGGTCGGCCCTCCCCGGAGCGGCTGCGAACCGCCCTCGCGGGACTGGCGGACGACCTCTCCGGCGTCGCCGAGGAGGCCGGGCGGCTCCTCCAGGCGGGGGCCGGCCCGGAGACGCTCCGGGCCCGGCTCGGAACGATGCTCGCCGCCCACCCCGCCTCGTTCCCGGCGGCGGTCCTTCGCGGCCCGCTCCTCGCACCGGGACGGGACCCCCGGGAGACCGTGCCCGCGCGCCTGGCCGCGGCCGTCGACTGGTTGCGACGCCTCGCCGAGGGGCTGCTCCCCTGAGCCGGCGGTCAGCGACGCCTGCGCTTGCCCCCGGTGCCGAACCGGCTGCTGCCGCCGCTGAAGGAGTTGCCGAAGGGGTTGCGGCCTCCCACCCCCGGCTGTCCCGGCCGTCCCGGCTGCTGCCCGCCGATCCCGGGGCCCTGGACCTGGCTGAGGCCGGGGATCGCCCGGGCCCCCATCTCCTTGCGGTAGTCCTCGACCGTGTAGTACCAGCGGTCGTAGGTCTCCTCGCCCCGTCGCACGGTATTGAAGGCGCGCCCGCGGCTCTTCGAGTGCACGCCGACGATGCCCTTCGTCAGCCCGGCCCCCATCCGACCGCCGCCGCGCAGGCGCGGCCGCGGGGCGCTCACCTGCTCCCCGATCTTGAACGATCCGCCCAGCCCCAGGTTGCCCGGCTGCCCCTCCTTGGTGCAGGACGAGACGACCCGGCCCGCCGGTCCGAGCCGCAGGAGACACCAGTCCTCGAACTTCGCGTTCCGGACCATCGGGTCGGTGTACAGCTTCCGCAGGAAGACCTGGCCCTTCTGGCCCTTCTGCTTCAGGTCCTCCAGCTTGACCGGCACGTGTCCCTGGTCTTCCTGGTAGCGGAGGATCGCCGCGGCGAACTCCTCCTGGATGAAGAGCAGCTCCTGCTCCCGCTCCCGCTGCTCGATCACCGACCACTCCTCCGCGACCGCGCCGGAGAGGATCCCCATCACCGTGAGCATCGTGACGAGGCCGACGAGCAGGAACCCCCGCTCGCCGGGACGGGGGCCACGGGCGGCGGGCATCGCCTCAGCTCCCGCTCGCCGGCTCGCACGTCACCGACGTGGTGTCGTCGTCCGTACCGCGGTCCGGGCAGGTGTCCGACTGGTTCGGAAGCACCGGTCCGCACGTCCCGTCACCGTCGTCGTAGACGGTGAGGGTGACCAGGTAGTCCCCGGACGCCAGGTACGTGTGCGAGGCGAGGCACCGGTTCTGCACGATGTCGGTCTTCCCGTCGCCCCACGACCACTGGTAGGTCAGGATCCGCCCGTCGGGGTCCTTCGACTCGCACCCGGACAGCGTCACCGGCCAGAGATCGGCGTTCGGCGCCTTCGGCACCGTCTGGGAGGGCCCTGCCTCCGCAACCGGCGGCAGGTTCGCGACGATGTCGTAGACCTCCGAGTCCGTGTCGGTCCCGCCGTCGTTGTCCACGACCTTGAGCGTGACCTCGAGGTGCTGGGCCTGGGAGTAGGTCCGGGTGATCGCCTGGTTCTCGGTGGTTTCCCGGTCCGGGTTGTCCTTGTCCGGGTCCGGGTTGTCCGAGATGATCGTCCACTGGTACTCGACGATCTCCCCGTCCATGTCCTCGCTCGAGGAACCGGAGAACGTCACCGTTCGGCCGACCCGCTGCGAGCCGCTCGGCGTGATCACGATGCTCGCCGTCGGATCCTCGTTCTCGCCGCCCACGGTGATCTCCGTCTCTCCCTCCGCGGACCCGCTCTTGACCTTCACCGTGCAGTCCTCGTCGGTCCAGAGGGTGTCCTGGGCCTCGCCGCGGTCGTTGGTCTTCACTACCTTGCCGCCGCTCGCCAGGCGCCCCGCCGTCGTCGAGAAACGGACCCCGATTCCGCCCTTCGGCTGGCCGGTCGTATCGTAGACGACCGCCGTGATGATCGACTGGCCCTCGTCCGCCGAGCCGAGCCGGATCGTCTGGGGATTGGCCGTCACCTCGATCACCCAGTCCGGGTCGGCCGTCGGTTCGGTCTTGTCACAACCGGGAGCCACCAGCGCCAGCGCCAGCGCCCCGAGCACCATCCATGCCGTCCTGCTCTTCATGGCAAACCTCTCGCTCGTCACAGCTCCGAGTAGTCGATTCCATCGAGGGTCTGGCCCGACGCCCGCGACCGGACGTCCCAGATCCCCGGCGGTTGGCTCGGGTCCAGGCTCGACTCCATGTCGGCCTGGATCTCGTCCCATTCCGCCTCCCCGGTGATCGGATCGACCGGGATCTTCCGCAGGTACCCCTCGTCCACCAGCGCGTTCAGGTCCTGCGGGTAGTAGCCCTTGTCCGCGAAGTACTGGTCGATCGTCTGTCGGAGGATGAACAGGTTCTCGCGCAGGACCGCCTCCCGCGCCTTCCGCTGCGCATTCTGGTACCGGGGCAGGGCGATCCCGACCAGGAGCGCGATGATCGCGATGACGACCATCAGCTCGATCAGGGTGAACCCCGCCTCGCGGCGATTCGTCTTCCCGGTCATCATCGTCGTCACCAGTCCTTGTACTTCGTTCCATCGAGGGCCGTTCCCTCGGCAAGAGAAAATACGTCGAACACGTGGGTCCCGTCCCACGAGTCGTCGTCGTGGTCCTGCTTCGACGACCGCTTTCCCCACTCGGCCTCTCCCGTCAGGGGGTCCACGGGGATCTTCCTCAGGAACTTGACCTTGATCTCCTTCGCCAGGCCGAGATCCAGCCCCTCCACCAGCACGTCCAGGTCCTCGGGCCAGTCCTCCGCCGTCGCGTCCTTCTTCGCCGAGGGAACCTGCTTGACCGTCCAGTGGTAGGCGTCGATCGCCCGCCGCATCCGCCGCAGCGTCTGCCTCAGCTCGAGCTCCCGCGCCCGCCGCTCCATCACGTGGGCGACGGGCAGCGCCATCCCCGCCATCAGCGCGAGGAGCGTCGTCACGCAGATCAGCTCGACGAGGGAAAAACCCCGCTGGCAGGCATGCCGAGTCATTCCCCGCTCACCTCCACGTTGGCCACCCGGAACGACGCCGGGATCGCTTCCATGTCGGGATTCCGCACCTGGGCCGCGGCGAAGCCGAACGACGCCGTCCCCGGGGCGACGGCCACGAACCGCAGCGTCACGATGGTCCCGGAGCCCGACGCGCCCGTCGCGCCCGCCCGCGTGGCGGAGACGATCACCAGTCCTCCCTCGGCGCTCTCCACCGCCTGAACGTCGGCCGGTGCTCCCCCCTGGGCGAGGAACTCCCCGGCCTGTGCCGGCGGCATGAACCGCAGCACCTTCGGGTTGTACCGCAGCTGGAAGTTCACCGTCGCAACGTCCGACGCGCCCTCCGCCACCACGTCGACGACCACCTGGTCACCGGCGGAGACCCGCCCGCTGCGCGGTACCAGCCGGATCCGCGCGAGGCCGACCGGTTTCCGCGGGGGCGCCTCGTCCTCCCCGTTCTCCCGGGGTTCCGCGGACGGGGCACCTTCGGCCCCCTCGCTCCCCGCTTCCTCGTCGCCACCGGCCGGGATCGCCACCGGCTCGTCCGAGTCGAACGCCCCCGCGGGCGGCAGTTCTTCCCCGACGCGCTCGCCCTTCTCCCGCCGGGCCGGCTCGGCCTCGGCTTCCGCCGGGGGTCGCTCGTCTCCCGCGGCCGGGGCTGTCGTCCCGCCGCCCTCGGTCCGAACCTTGACGTTCTCGATCGGCTCCCGCCTGCCCGGCACGGGCGCCGCCGCGCTCCGCCGCCGCTTTCCCTTCTTCGGTCGTGCCTTCGTGCCGGAACCCCGCGACGATCCCTCGCGTCGGTCCTTCGCCCCCGGCCCCTCCTCGCCGGCGGCCTTCTCCGCGGCGGCCTTCTCCTTCTCCAGCCCGAGTTCCTCGTTGATCTTCTCCCACGGGCTCTCCCCGGCGAACGGGCTCTCCCCGAGGGCGTTCCGCGCAACGCCCCGCAGCTCGATCTTGTCCTCCGTCCCCACCCACAGCGGGACCAGGTCGATCGGCTCGATGTTCGGCACGCGAATGATGTGCGGCGTGATCGAGAGAACGATGTCCGTGTCGCTCACCGACGTCTCGTTGACCCCGAACAGCCTCCGCAGGAGGGGCACGTCCGACAGCCCCGGGACGCCCGACAGGCTCGTCCGCTCGTCCGACTTGATCAGCCCGGCCAGCAGGTTGGTCTCGCCGTCCTTCAGGCGGATCGTCGTCTCCACGGTCCTCGTGCCGATGATCGGCTGCTTGACGCCGCCGGTGCCCTCGACGCTCCCCGCGAGGGACGAGACCTCGAGCTTCAGCTCCAGGGTGATTTCCTTGTTGTGGTGCACCCGGGGTTTCACCGACACGATGATGCCGACGTTCTGGTACGTGAAGGACGTGATCGGCACGATGTTCCCGCCGATCGTGTTCGACGTGTTGAACGTCGTCGCCGGGATCGGCACGCGATCGCCGATCGTGATCTTCCCCTCCTCGCCCTCGAGGATCCTCAGCTGCGGGCGGGCGATCGTCTTCGTGTCCGAGTCGGTCTTCAGGAAACTGAGCAGGACCGACGGCACGGGGCCCAGCGTCCACGACGCCTGCGCCTTCAGCCGGGACAGGTTGTTGAGCGGAACCATTTCCTGGCCGTCACCGAAGACCAGCGACAGTGACTTGCTCGACAGGTCGATTCCCAGGCGCGTCAGCTTCGAGCGGTTGATCTCGAGCAGCTCGATGTCGACGATCACCTCGCCCTTCGCCTTGTCGTTCGCCTTGATGATCCGCTCGGCGACCTTGATCTTCTCGGGCGTGTCCTTGATCGTGATCGCGTTCAGGTCGTCGTTGTTCGCGACCTTGCGCGTCTCGAGCAGGGAGCGGAGGAGGGTCTGGACCTGCTTCGTCTCCGCGTTCGACAGGTAGAAGGTGCGGATGACGTTGTCGGCGTACTCGCTCCGTTTCTGCCGGTTGTCGTCGGCGATCAGGATCGTGTGTGCATCGATGACCTTGTAGAAGTGCTTGTTCATCAGCATCAGGATGTCCATCGCCTTCTCGAAGGTGACGTTGGACAGCTCGACGCTGATCTTCTTCTTCAGGTCCACCTTCTCGTCGTAGAGGAAGTTGATCCCCGACGCCTTCGAGAGCGCCTCGTACACCTCCTGGACGGTGGAATCCGGGAAGTTCAGGACGAGGGGCACGTTCGAGGCGGGATCGAGCTTCGGCGGCCCGAGCTCCTCCGCCCGCCGCCGCGCCTCCTCCTGCGCGCGGTCGAACTCCGAGGGCCCGTTCCGCCGGCGATCCAGCTCTTCCATCGCCTTCTTCAGCTCGACCTGCGCGTACTGGTTCGACGGGTCGAGGATGACGGTCTCCTGGAGTTCCTTGATGGCGAGCTCGAGCTGGTCGTTGGCCAGGTACTTCTTGCCCCGGTCGAAGTGCGCCGACGCGGCCCGGAGCTTGGCCCGGGCGAGCGCCACCTTGTACCGGCTGTTCGACGGCTCGATCGAGACGGCCTTTGCGTAGGCCAGGACCGCCTGGTCCCAGAGCTGGCGCTCCGCGGCCGCCTCGCCCTGCATGTAGGCCGACCGCGCCGTGCTCGCGCAGCCCGCGAGCAGCAGCGCCACCATGGTGAGCACCAGGACGAGCCAGGCGCCGGTCGTTCCACGTGCCCTCTCGCGCACGGCGTATCCCCCTTGCTCCATCGGCTTCCTCATCTCTTCTTCCCGGAGGTGCGCTTCGGCACCAGCTTGACCGCCTTCGTTCGGCCGCGGTAACGCTCGTCGGTATAGCCGATCACGACCTGGTCGAGGTCGATCCGCTTGACGACGAACTTCTCGTCGACGATGTCCCCCACCCGGACGGCGACTGGATGCGGGGTCTTCGAGCCCTTCTTCACGAGGAACGCGATGAACCCGCGCTCGTCGGCCACCGGACGCGCGTAGCCGACGTACGTGTAGGAGAAGCTGGGAGGCGGAGGCAGGCTCTTCTTGCCCGCGACGGCATCGCCCCGCTTCCGTGCCTTCGCGCGGGAACGCTGCTCCTGCTCCCTCTTCTTCCGCTCCTCGGCCAGCTTCTGGCGCTTCTCGCGCCGCCGGCGCTCCGCCTCGAGCGCCACCGGGTCGGGTGCGAAGTCGAAGAGGTTGCGCTTCGGCGTGTACGCCTCCGCGCCCCCCGTGCGATGAACAGGGATGTCCGGCAGCTGCGCGAGCAGCTGGATCTTCGGATCGGTGATCGTGAAACCGCCCGGCCGCTGGTCCACGGCCTCGGGCATGAACACGTCCCGGTACCACCAGCCCGCCACGAGGACGAGGACCAGGAGGACGAGCAGCAGCACCCGCTGCCGGCCGGCGCCCGCGTCCGCCATCGTCACCGCCTCCTCCGCGACCGCCCGCCGCGCGTCCTGGCCTTCTTCTTCCAGGCCCGGATCCGGGCCTCCTCCTCCCGCGCCCACGGGGCATTGAAGTACGTCTCGACCGCGACGTTGAGCTGCAGCTCTCGGCCGCCCCGGTCCGAGCCGCGCAGGGAGACCTCCCGCACGATCAGGAACTGGTCCAGCGCCTCGAGCCGCGCGAGCAGCCGCCGCAGGTTCTCGTACCCGCCCTGGATCGGAAACGAGATCGTCATCACCTCGATCCCTTCCTGGGCGAGGGTCTCGAGGGAGACGCCCACCTGGCGCGGCTCCACGCCGAACTCCTCGCCGACCGACGTCAGGGCGCGCTGGAACGGCACGAGCCGCTGCTCGCGGGTGGACAGCATCTCCTCGAAGAAGACCCGGATTCCGTCCCGGACCTCCATCGCGTGGCGATGGACCCGGCGCAGTTCCTCGAGCTGGCGGCGCGCCCGGGCCTCCGTCACGTCAGCGGTCTGCTTGGTCTCGCGCAGGAGGGCGATCTCCGCCTGGCGCGGCCGGACGAGCACGAACCAGAACACCATGTTCACGACGAGGAGCACGGCCAGCACGGCCGCCACGCGGAGGCCGTCGCGACGCAGCTCGAACCGCCTGCGTCCCCGGGTCGCCGCGCCAGCGGCGGGAGCCTTCCCGTCGCCGTTCGTGGTCATCGCGTGCCTCCCTGCCCTTCGTCCGGGCCGCCGTCGCTGGACCCGGTGTCACCACCATCCCCGGCCTCGCCCCCCTCCTGCTCGTCATCGGGCGACGGCGGGGCATCCCAGCCGTCCGAGCCCGGCACCGGCTTCAGCTTGAGCTTCGGGACGCCATCCTCGACGACGACGACCTCGTCCGGGTCCGCCGGCTCCGGGGCCTTCCGCTCCCGGGGCCCCGCGGCCCCGCCCGCGCCCGCGCCGCCGCCGGCGCGGCGCGCCCGGTCCGGTGCGAGCCGGGACCGCCGCGTTCCCGTCGTCCCGGTCGCTCCCCCGGCGCGGCCCGCACGGCCCGCCCGACCGGCCGGCACGAACCCCGCGACCCCCGCGTCGGCCCCGGCCTGCGCCGGTGGGCGCCCCGCCTCCCCCCGCCTCGTCGTCCGCCCCGCGCGCGTCCTTCCGGCGCCTCCCGCCGTCGCGGCCCGCCCGCCGCCGGCGGCACGAGACCGCCCGTCGCCCCCGCCCGCCGGGCGCCGGCGCGCGGCTGCCGCACCGGCGGCGTCCTCGCGCACGGGGACGGGTTCGCCGGAAACCGGGGCCTCCGCGTCCTCTCCGTCCACCTCGATCACCTCGGCGGGAACCTGGTCCCGCTTTCCCGGGACACCGCCGGCGGCCCGTTCCCCGGTGACGTCGGACGTCGACTCCCCGCTCGTCACCGGGGCCGGCGTGTAACGCACCTGCAGGGAGAAGAGCACGTTGTTCGATCCCTCGGCCCGGCGGAATCCCTCGGGGGTCACGCGGGAGAACCGCGGCGACTGCTCCAGGATCTCCTCGAAGTCGAACAGGGCCTTCTTGTGCCGCGCGACACCGTCCAGGCTCAGCAGGATCTGTCCCGCCTCGAAGCTCGGTCGGATCGAGAGGAGCCGGACGTTCCAGGGCAACACGTCCTCGAGATCGTTGAACAGACGCGTCCAGGAGAAGTTTCGCTGCCGCAGCACGTCGGCCACGAACTCCGCCTGCGCGGAGAGCACCTCGACGTCGAGCCCGTCCAGCTCCTTCTGCAGGCGCAGCGCTTCCTCCTTCATCTGCCGCATGCGAACCCGGTGATCCGCGATCTGCGACTCGAGGGCCGCCCTTCGCGTGTCGGCAGTCATCCAGGCGTGGACGTCGTAGACGGTGAACCCGACGGCGAGGATGGCCAGCAGGAGCAGCCCGATCACCAGGGGCGTGTCGTTGGTGAACGGCCGGGACGCCAGGTTGAGATCGAGCGGCTTCACGGCACCCTCCTCAGGGCGAGCCCGACGGTCGGCAGCAGCTCGAGGGCCTCCTCCCGTGGCAGGTCCCCGAGCCCGTCGACGATCCGGCCCGGATCGATCTCGAGGATCTCGCCGCAGTCCGCGTCCCCCAGCAGGGAGAAGAACCCTTCCGGGGGAATGCCGACGACCCGCACGTGCATCCGTGCGAACCCCTCGCCCAGCAGGTGTTCCTCGTAGTAGCTCAGCGTCGAGCGCACCTCCCGCCCCACGACGCGGAGGCTCTCCTCGCCCTGGAATCCCCCGTGCAGGTGGTAGTTCTTCGCCCGGTAGAAGATCAGGCGCCCTCCCCGCAGGATCATCATGCTGAAGTACCGCGGGGTGGCGCTGAGGATCCCGACGTCACCGCGTTCGCCCTCCCCCTCCGTCTCGATACCGGCCACCCGCAGCGCGTTGTACAGGCCGAACGACGAGAGGTCGACGAGACCGACACGGTACCCCGCCCCGGCCAGCAGCTCCTCGATCGGCCCGATGCCCTGCTCCGGGGCGAGAACGACCAGCACCTGGACCTTCCCGTCCTCCCCCCGGCCGAGCACCTGCCAGCTCAGGCGGGCCTGCTCCGGATCGAACGGCACGCTCTTCTTCAGCTGCCAGCGCAGGACCTCGAGGGCCTGGCGCTTCGACGCCGGCAGCTCGGCGAGGGAAACGAGGAAAACCCGCGCCACCGTGTCGGGAAGGGCGACCGAAATGCGGCTCGCGCGCTCCGCCCCGGCGAGCCGCAGGGCGTTCCCGAGCGCGGAGACGATCGCCTCCCCGTCCTCCACCCTGGGCCGCACGAGGGCCGCGGAGAAGGCCCCCTCCGGGAGCGGCTGCCGCGCGTGCCCGGCGAGGGACCACCGGGAACCGCGCCGGGTCAGCCGCACCACGGCCACCGCGTCCTCGCGCAGCTCGACCGCCAGGGGCGGGTACGGCGGCCGCAGCCAGGAGCTTCCTCCCAGCATGCGCGTCGCCCGCTCGGCGAGGGCCGTCAACAGGTCGTTCGCGTCCATCCCGTTTCCTCGCGCTCCCTCGGCCTCAGTCGACGAAGGTCACCTTGTTGATCTCGCGCAGCGTCGTCTTGCCCTGGAACACCTTGAGCAACGCCGACTGCCGCAGCGGCACCATGCCTTCCTCGATCGCCTGGTTCCGGATCTCGGCCGCCGGCCGCCGATCGAGGATCATCTCACGAATCCTGTCCGACAGGTCCAGGAGCTCCGAGATCGCTTCCCGGCCCCGGTACCCGGTGCCGTGGCACTCGATGCAGCCCCGGCCCTCGTAGAAGGGACGGTCCCGGTACTCGGCCGGGTCGAGCCCCGAGTCGATCAACTGCTGGTCGGTCGGCTGGACCCGGACCTTGCAGTTCTCGCAGATCAGTCGCACCAGCCGCTGGGCCAGGATGCAGTTCAGGGCGGAGACGAAGTTGTAGGCCTCCACCTTCATGTTGAGGAACCGCCCCAGCACGTCGACCACGTTGTTGGCGTGGACCGTCGTGAACACGAGGTGCCCGGTCAGCGCCGACTGGATCGCGATCGAGGCCGTCTCCTCGTCGCGGATCTCGCCGACCATGATCTTGTCCGGGTCGTGCCGCAGGATCGAGCGGAGTCCCCGGGCGAACGTCAGGCCCTTCTTCTCGTTGACCGGGATCTGCACGATTCCCTGGAGCTGGTACTCGACCGGGTCCTCGATGGTGATGATCTTGTCCTCGCTCGACTGGATCTCGGCGAGGGCGGCGTACAGCGTCGTGGTCTTCCCCGACCCGGTGGGCCCGGTGACGAGGAACATCCCGTACGGCTCCCGGATGAACTTGCGGACCTTCTTCAGGACGTCGGGCTCGAAACCGCAGACCTCGAGGCTCAGGGTCTTGAACTTCTCCGAGGCCGATTCCTTGTCGAGGATCCGGATGACGCAGTCCTCGCCGTGGACGGTCGGGATGATGCTGACGCGGAAGTCGACCGTTCTCCCCTTGATTCGCAGCTTGAACCGGCCGTCCTGGGGGATCCGCTTCTCGGAGATGTCCAGCTCGGACATCACCTTGATCCGCGAGATGATCGAGTTGTGGAACCGCTTGTCGATCGGTTCCATCGCCTGGTAGAGAACGCCGTCGATGCGGTACTTGACGACCACGTCCCGCTCCCGGGACTCGATGTGGATGTCCGAGGCCCGGCGCTGGAGCGCGTTGAAGATCGTCGAGTCGACCAGCTTGACGATCGGGCTCTGGTCGGCGGTGATCCGGTCGATGGAGAGGATCTCCTCCCCGTCCTCGTCCTCGCGGACGATCTGGATCCGCAGCTCCTCCGTGGCCTCCTCGAGCACGCGCTGGGAAGACTCCGACCGCTTCAGGATCTCCTGGATGGCGGACCGCGTCCCGACGACGATGTCGATCGGCTGGCCGAGGAGCAGCTCCAGCTCGTCGATCATCAGGACGTCGGTCGGATCGGTGACGACGACGACGAGACGCTCTCCCTCCTTCCGGTACGGGACGAAGTTGTACCGGAACATCAGCTCGACGGGAATCGTCTCGAAGAGCTCGTGATCGATGGACAGGTCCTTGAGGTCGACGAACTCCAGCCCCAGCCGCTCGGCGCGGATGCGGGCCTCGATCTCCTCGTTGACCGAGTCCTGGACGGGACCGCCGGCGTCGGGGTCGAGGGTCCCGGGGGGCGTCGTCTCGCTCATGGCGTCCTCCTCCCGCGCTCCGTCACAGCGTGCTCGAGTTCGCGTACACCTGGAGCAGCGGGTAGTAGATCGCGAGCAGCATCATGCCGACCATCACCGCCATGAAGACCAGGAGGGCCGGCTCCACCAGGGAGACCATCGTCTGCATCTGGTGCTCGATCTCCTCGTCGATGAAGTTGGCGACGTGCTCGAGCATCTCCGCGAGGCTGCCCGACGACTCGCCGATCTTGACCATCTCGATCATCATGTCCGGGAACAGCCCGGTCTCCTCGAGGGATGACCAGAGGGCCGCCCCCTCCCGCACCTTCAGCGCCACCGTTCGGATCGCCTCGCCGTAGACCGGGGTCCCGATCGTGCGGCCGACGATCTCGAGGCAGCTCACCAGCGGGATGCCACCGGCCACCAGGGTGGACAGGGTCCGGGCGAACCGGGTGACCACGAACTGCTGGGCGATCGGTCCGATGAGGGGAGCCCGGTAGATCGCCTTCTCCGTCAGCACCCTCCCCACCGGCGTCCGCTTCCAGACGAGGAATGCCAGCACCGCCAGGACGAGGATCCCGATCCAGGCGAGGGCCTTCTCCCGCATCGCCGTCGAGAGGGCCAGGAGCGCCCGCGTCAGGAAGGGGAGTTCCGCCCCGAAGTCGGAGAAGAACCCCTGGAACTTCGGCAGGACGTACGTCATCAGGATCATCGTGAGGCCGAGGGCCATCACGACGAGGATCGCCGGGTAGGTGAAGGCCGAGACGACCTTCCGCCGAATCCCCATCAGGGTCTGGGTGAACCGGATGTACCGCTGGAGGACCGTTGCGACCTCCCCGCTCCGCTCCCCCGAGGCGATCGTGCTCGCGTAGAGCGGCGGGAAGATCTCCTGGGCCTCGAACGCCTCCGAGAGGGATTCCCCCGCCTTCACCCGGTCGTGGACCTCCCGCAGCGCCTCGCGGAACACCGGGTTCTTTCGCCGCTCGATCAGCAGGGCCAGCGCCTCGAGGATCGGGATCCCGGCCCGGATCAGGGCGGCGAACTCCTGGTTGAAGAAGAGAAACTCCTTCATGTTGACCCGGCGCCGCCGGCGGAAGAGATCCCGCAGGGCCGCCACCACCGGCGACTGGCGCCGGATCGAGAGGACGAGGTAGTCCTGTCCCTCCAGCTCGCGGCGCAGGGCCTCGGCGCTCTCGGCGGTGTAGTTGCGCTCGACGACCTCCCCGGTCGCCGTCGCCAGGCGGCAGCGGAACTCTGGCATCGCTACTCCCCTCCCGGGGCCGCCGGGTCGAGGGTCCAGGCCTCGATGGCGACGAAGAGGGCCCGGTCGCGGCCCCGGGACGGGGCGCCGACCAGGTTCATCCTGCCCTCAGGAAGGTTCAGCGTCCAACCGAGTACCCGGCGGGGGGCCGCGAGGCCGGCCGCGGCCTCGCGGGAAGCCGGCAACCGGAACAGCTCGAACGGCTCCAGCCGGATCACGCCCTGGTCGGGATCGACCGCGGCGACCCGGAAGACCACCTGCCAGTCGTCCCCGAGGAGGGCCTCGGCCCGTCCGCCCTCGGCGACCCGGACGGTGACGGATCCCAGCCGCTCGAAGTGACTCCAGCGCATCACCTCGGCCAGGGTGCGCGAGACGCCACGGATCTCCTCGAGGACCCCGCCCCCCGCGGGGGGATCCATCGTCGCGAGCACGAGGCTGACCGTGATCTCCACCGAGCGGGGTGGAACGTCCCACGAGGCGAGGGCCTGGCGAATACGTTCCAGGTTCTCCGGCGTGTCGTCCACCGTGACGACCCGCAGCGGCTTGCTGACCCGGTAGGCGCCGCACGGGCCGACGAGCTGGTCGAGGAGGAGGGCGGCCTCGGCCATCGAGTGGAACCGCACGGGGAAGACCCGGCGCTCGACGGCGGTGCCCGGGCATCCCCCGGGGCCTTCCGCCGGGGGCCCGGCCGACGCCACCGCGGGCCACAGGAGCGTGAGCAGGAGGAAAGAGGAAGCCGCGATCCGTCTCACAGGTCGAACTCCTGGTCGAGAACGAGGGTCACGACGGGGGCGTCCGGGTCCCGTGGCACGAAGGTCACGACCCGCGCACCCGGCGCCTCCACGGTGGCCCGGAGGACTCCCGGGGCCTGCTGCCAGGCCGGGGACTCCAGCGGGGCCCGGAGCGTTCCGAGGAGGAACAGCAGGAGCGTCGCCGCCGCGGCCACCAGGCCTCCCCGGACGACCCGGTCCCGCCACGGGGCCGGCAGCGGCGGCAGGGGTGGGGCCGCCTCGCCGGGCGGCAGCGTCCCGAGCAGGGCGAGGACCGCGTCCGGCGCCAGCCCCGCGAGGCGGGCCCGGCACGCCGGGCAACCGAGGAGGTGGCGTGCTTCCACCTCCGTCGGGTGGCGCCCCCCCGCGATCCCGCGCAGGGCGCCGTCCGAGGGGTGCACCCCGCCGCTCACCGGTCGCTCCCCGGCCCGGCGGGGAACCCGGGCCAGAGGTCGCCGAGGCGCCGGGAGACCTCCCGCCGCGCCTCCAGGAGGTGGCTGCGCACCGTCGAGGGGCTCATTCCCAGGACGCGGGCCGTCCGCTCGACGGACCAGCCCTCGACCCGGCACAGGACGAACACCGCCCGCCGCCGCGGCGAGAGTGCGGCGGTCGCCTCCCGGAGGAGCCGCTCCAGCTCCCGGGCCTCCAGCTCCGCCCCGGGGCCGCGGGTCCCGGCGCGCGCCCGCGGCGGTTCCGGCGGCTCGTCCCGGGTCTCCTCCGGCCGCGCACGGCGGCGACGCAGCGCGTCGATCGCCCGGTGAACCACCGTCCGCAGGAACCAGGCCTCGAATCCCTGCTCGGGGCGGATCCGCGCCGCGTTGCGCCAGGTGTCGAGACAGGCCGCCTGCACCACGTCCTTCGCCTCCTCGGGATCCCCGACGACCCGCAGGGCCACCCGCCAGGCGAGGTCCCAGCGGGGACGGACCAGGGCGCCGAAGGCGTCCCGGTCGCCGCGGACCGCCCGCCGGAGCAGTTCCCGTTCGTCGCTCACGGGAGACCTCCCCGGCCCGGTCCCTCACCCGGTCCTACGGACGTCCCCCCCGGGGCGTCCAGTCCTCGCGGCGAGACCCGGCGGCCCACGCCCATCGGTCAGGAGCGCAGTGCCAGCTCCTCGCGGGCTTCCCCGGGCGGGTCCGGGGCCTCCCCGGGAGAGGCGAGGACGAGGCGAAGGACCTCCTCCATCGTCTCGACCGGGTGGAAGGCGAGCTCCCTCCGGGCCTGCCGGGGCAGGTCCCGGAGGTCCTTCTCGTTCGCCCGGGGAAGGACGACCGCGCGGGCCCCCGCGCGCCGGGCGGCCAGCACCTTTTCCTTGATCCCGCCGACCGGCAGCACCCGGCCCCGCAGCGTGATCTCCCCGGTCATCGCCACGTCCCGGAACACGGGTCGATCGGTGAGGGCGGAGACGATCGCCGTGGCGATCGTGATCCCGGCCGAGGGCCCGTCCTTCGGGATCGCCCCCTCGGGCACGTGCACGTGGAGGTCCGCCTGCTCGAACGCGTCCTCGCCCAGTCCCAGCTCCCGGGCGTGGCTGCGGGCCCAGGACAGGGCCGCCCGGGCGGACTCCTTCATCACGTCCCCCAGGTGGCCGGTCAGGGACAACCGCCCCTTTCCCTTCATCCGGATCGCCTCGACGAACAGGACGTCGCCGCCGGCCGCCGTCCAGGCGAGGCCGGTCGCCACCCCGACCATCGCGCCCTCGAGGCGCTCCTCCGCCTGGGGCGGCGGCGGGCCGAGAAACTTCTCGAGCCGGCCGGCCGTGACGACGACCCGGGAACGCTTCCCCTCGGCGACCCGGCGGGCCACCTTGCGACAGATCGCGGCGATCCGCCGCTCCAGGTTCCGCAGGCCGGCCTCCCGGGTGTAACGGTTGATCAGCTCGCGGATGGCCCCGTCGGAGAAGCGGATCAGCGCGTCGTCCAGCGCGTTCTCCCGGACCTGCTTGGGCACCAGGTGCCGCTTCGCGATCTCGAGCTTCTCCTCCTCCGAGTACCCCGGGATCCGGATCACCTCCATCCGGTCGCGGAAGGCGGGATGGATCGTGTCCATCAGGTTTGCCGTCGCGATGAACAGGACCTGGCTCAGGTCGAACGGGATGCCCAGGTAGTGGTCCCGGAACGAGTTGTTCTGCTCCGGGTCCAGCACCTCGAGGAGGGCGGCCTGCGGATCGCCCCGGAAGTCGTTGGCGAGCTTGTCGACCTCGTCCAGCATCATGACCGGGTTCCGCGTCCCCGCCTGCCGGATCGACTGGATGATCCGGCCCGGCATCGAGCCGATATAGGTCCGCCGATGTCCCCGGATCTCCGCCTCGTCCCGCACGCCGCCGAGGCTGACCCGGACGAACTTCCGCCCGGTCGCCCGGGCGATCGAGCGCCCGAGGGAGGTCTTCCCCACCCCCGGCGGCCCCACGAAGCACAGGATCGGCCCGCGATGCTCGGGCCGCAGCTTGCGGACGGCGAGGTACTCGACGATCCGCTCCTTCACCTGGTCGAGGCCGTAGTGATCCTCGTCGAGGATCTCCTGCGCCCGGCCCAGGTCCAGGTTGTCCTCGGTGGCCACCTCCCAGGGCAGCTCGACCAGCCACTCCAGGTGATGGCGGATCGTCGCCGTCTCGGCGGCATCGGGGTGCATCCGCTCCAGGCGACGCAGTTCCTTCTCGATCTCCTCCCGGACGTAATCGGGCAGGTCGCGCTCCGCGATCTTCTCGCGGATCTCCTCGACCTCCTCCTCGATCTCGCTTCCCTCCCCCAGCTCGTTGCGGATCGCCTTCATCTGCTGGCGGAGGTAGTACTCCCGCTGGCTCCGGTCGATCTCGTCCCGGGCGAGGGAGTCGATCTCGTGCTGCATCGAGAGCATGTCGAGCTCGCGCTTGAGCTGCTGGGCGACCAGCCGCAGCCGCTGCACGGGATCGACCACCTCGAGGACTTCCTGGGCCTGCCTCGCGTCCAGGTCCAGGTTCGACGCGACCAGGTCGGCAAGGCGGCCCGGGTCCTCGAGGTTGTTGGCGATCACCTGGACCTCGGACGGGAGGTTCTTTCCCAGGTTCACGCCGCGCTCGAGCGCCTTCTTGACCGTCCGCATCAGGGTCTCGCACTCGAGGCCGTGCTCCCCCTCGAGGGGATCCCGGGCCGGCTCGAGGAGCGGCGTCACGCGGGCGGTCAGGTGGGGCCCGCCGGTGTCGAGGTCCTCCACCCGGGCGCGGCAGACCCCCTGGACGAGCACCCGGATCCGCTCGTCCGGAAGCTTGAGCATCCGCATGATCACCGCGACCGTCCCGACCTCGTAGAGGTCGTCCGGTCCCGGGTCGTCCAGGTCCCGCTCCTTCTGGGTGACGAGCAGGACCATGCGGTTCTCGGCCAGGGCCCTGTCGACCGCCCGAATCGACCGCTTCCGGGCGATCGAGAGCGGGGCGATGATGAACGGGTAGACGACCATGTCGCGGAGGGGCAGGACGGGAAGCACCTCCGGGATCTTCACGGGGTCCCTCTGGTCGCTCGTCGCCATCAGCCTCGATCCTCCGTCGTCAGGGGGGCCGCGGGCGGGCCGGCCGGCCGTGTCCCGTCCCCCTCGTCGGCGGTCTCCACGGGGATCCGCACCGCCTCGCCCCGCCGGTTCTCCACCTTGGGAAGCTCGACCCTGAGGACTCCCCTGTCGAGCACGGCCCGCGCCCGGCGGGTGTTGACCGCCGTGCCCAGGGGGATCACGCGCTCGAACAGGCCGTATTCCCGCTCGTCGTGGAGCACCTCGGCCCCGTCCGCGAGGCGCAGCGCCGAGGGATCGCGCCGGCCCCGCAGCACCAGCTCGCCGCCCCTGGTGATCACCTCGAGGCTCTCCGGGTCGACCCCCGGCACCTCCGCCTCGACGACCAGGTGCGTCGCCGACTCGGCCACGTCCACCGCGGGAGACCAGCCCGACACGGGGGACCGCTCCCCCTCCCGCAGCCGGAGGAGCGCCTCGAACAGGCGATTGACCTCGCTCTGGATCCGCGCCACCTCCAGGTGGGCTGCCGGCCGACGCCCTCTCATGCCTCCTCCTTCTCCTTCCGGCCCCCGCCCCGCCCGCCGACGAGCTGCCGCAGCTCCTCGAGGAACTCCTCGACGTCCTCGAACCGGCGGTACACCGAGGCGAAGCGGACGTAGGCGACCTTGTCCAGGTCGCGCAACCGCTCCATCAGGTGCTGGCCGATCCGTTCCGTCGAGAGCTCCCGCTCCGGGGCCTCCTGGACCATCGCCGAGACCTCCTCCACGATCTCCTCGAGGCGCCGCACCGGGACCGGCCGCTTCTCGCAGGCCTTGAGCAGGCCCGCCATCAGCTTCTGGCTGCTGAACATCTCCCGCCGGCCATCCTTCTTGACGACCATCGCCGGGGTTTCCTCGATCCGCTCGTAGGACGTGAACCGCCGCCCGCAGGCGAGGCACTCCCGGCGCCGCCGGATCACCTCGCCCTGCCGCGACTCCCGGGAATCGACCACCCGGTCCCGGTTTTCTCCGCAGAACGGGCACTTCACGGGGCCGCCTCCCCGGCCGGCACCGCCGCAGCCTCCCCCCGGGCCAGTCCGCCGAGGGCGACGAACAGCCCTCCCGCGGCGAGAACCGGCAGCCAGGTGAAGGCGTGGACGACGAGGCCTGCCGCCCCCGCCAGCACCCGCGGCGTACCGAAGAGGCCGGAGAGCCCCCAGGTCATCGCCGCGTGGTACGAGCCCGTACCGCCGGGAGTGGGAATCCCGATCCCGACCGCCAGGATCGGCAGCATCACCAGCGCCGAGAAGGGGGCGAGGGTCACCCCGCAGGACGCGATCCCCGCCTGGATCCCGGCGGCGATCACGCCCCAGATCACGAACGTCTCGGCGAGCACGGCTGCGAGACCGCGCATCGTGGCGAACGCGCCGAGGCCCGGGAAGAGCCCGGCGACGAACCCGGCCGGCCGCCGCAGGAACACCGCGCCTTCCCCTTCCGCGAACCGCCGGAAGCGTTCCTCCCACCGTTCCCGGTCCCGGGCGAGCCACGTGACGATCGCCAGGGCCGCGAGCCCCCCGGCGAGGAGCCCCCCGCCGAGGACCCGGAGGAACGCGACCAGCTCCGGGTCGGCGTGGGCGCCGACTCCCGACAGGCCGGGCGGCAGGAGGAGGGCGCCTCCCCCGAGCACGACGATCGCCAGCAGGTCGAGGACGGCCCGTTCCACGCCGACGGTGGCCAGGGCCGCCGCGAACGGGGTCCCGGTCCGCCGGGAAAGGAGCGCGGGCCGGAGCACCTCGCCGACGCGACCCGGCAGCAGGCTGGCCATGTACCCGATGCTGACCGCCGACAGGAGCTCCCGGTACGGCACGTCCGGGGCCACCGGGGCAAGGAGCGTCCGCCAGCGCCACGACCGGAGCCCGAGGTGGGCGAAGACGCTGGCAACGGAGAGCCCGAGGAGCAGCGGGTCGACGTGCCGCACGACCTGCCACAGCTCCGCCAGGTCGACTCCGCGGAAGCAGAGCCACAGGAAGAACGCCGCCAGCGCCGGGCCGGCGATCCAGGCGAGGACCCTGCGCATGCTCCTCCGGCGCGCCCCGGGCACACCGGGAGGACGCGTCCTCCCGGCACGGGGCGCCGAGGTCACGATAGGGTGCGGACCCCCGCGGGTCAACGCGAACCGGCGCCGGACGGGCGGTTTCCCGGGGACGGGACCTCGACCAGGATCGTTCGCGCCTTGCGGACCGAGACCTTCCCCGGCGGCGCGCCCCGCGGCTTGCGCACGTGCTTCCGCCGGGCGACCCAGACCTCGACCCGCTCTCCCGGGGGCGCGCCGGACCGGGCGGCCGCCTCCCGGGCGGCGAAGAGCAGGTCTTCACCGGGAGGCTCTGCCCGCCCCGCCCCGCGCAGCACGACGTGCGCCCCGGGACGATCCTTCACGTGGAACCACCAGTCCTCCGGGCCGGCGAGGTGGAACGTCAGGCGATCGTTTCCCCGGGCGGACCGGCCGACCAGGACCTCGAACCCGGACGGCGACCGCAGGACTCGCGGCAGGTCCTTCCCCCCGCCCCCCGGTTTCCGGGCCGGGCCGCCCAGCCGTTCCTCCTCCGCCGGGGAGGGCAACCCGAGCTCCCGGAAGCGGGCCCCGGCCGCGTCGATCTCTTCCGCCGTGTCCGCCACCGCGAGCGCCGCCCGGATCTCCTCGAGCCGCGCGAGCCGCTCGAGCAGCTCGAGGCGGCGGCGCGCGCGGGCGGCCCTCCCCCGCTCCGCCTTGCCCGCCCGGCGGTAGAGCCGGTCCGCCACCCCGTGCGGAGGCGCGCCGGGCGGGTCCGCCGGCACGACCAGTTCCTTCCCCGGCTCGTACGGGTCGGGCACCCGGAACGCCTCCCCGTCCCGAACCAGGGACGGGCCGGCAGCGAGCAGGGCGTCGGCCCGGCGCCGGAGGTCCGACGGGTCCGGGGCGGCCGATTCCTCCCGGTCGAGGGCGGCCAGCGCCCGCCGGGTCCGCTTCGTCTCCGCGGCCAGGCGCCGGAGGCCCCGCCGGCGACGCGCCTCCAGTTCCTCCGCGGCCAGGGCCAGCGGGTACCAGGCCGCCCCGCACGCGACCGGGTCCAGCCCGTCCTCGCCGGGACCGGCGGGACGGAGCCCGGCCCGGCCGGCGAGGGACGCCCGGGGCCGGTCCCCGGGGACTCCCTCGAGCACGAAGCGATCGCCGCCCGGCGCACCGGGCCCCGGGGGCACCCAGGCGGAAACCGGGCGGGCCCGTGGATTTCCCAGGCGCTCGCGAACCTCGTCTTCCCGGCGAAGGAGAAGGGCACCACCCCCCGGCGCGGCGATCCACTCGAGGACGACGCCGCCCTCGAACCAGAGCCCGACCGCGACCGGATCCCGGGAGACCGCGACCGCCTCGAGGCGTCGGCCCCCCAGCAGCCGGTCGGCCAGGCCGGCGAGAGCGGGCCACGCCCCCCGCCCTCCCCGGACCCGGGAGGGACGGGACTCGAAGGGAAGGAGCGCCCCGCGACCCGGCCGCGTGTCGAGACGCAGCCCGGGCCCGCCCTCGAACACGACGTGCAGCCCGTGCCGGGCCACGGGAGCGACCGCCCGCACCGGTCCCCTCGGCGGATCGGCGGCCAGCCGGGAGGCGGTGGCCAGGGCGAGGAGCTCCCCGGGAGAGAGGGAGCCGGTCACGGGATCAGCGAAGCTCCGCCTGCTTCGCGAGGCCCGAGAGGGCCTCCTCGACCTGCTTCTCCATCGCGGGGAGGGAGGTCTTGCAGGCCTCGGCCAGCTCGCTGACGACGAGGGAGCGGGCCCGGTCGAGCATCTTGCGCTCCCGGTAGGACAGGGCCTTCACCGAGCTGAGAAAGGTGAGGCTCTTCAGTACCTCGGCGACCTGCTCGAGGTCCCCGGAGCGCATCTTCTCCTGGTTCTCCTGGAAGCGGCCCTTCCAGTCCTGGGGGACCGACACTTCCTCCTCGCGGAGCTTCTGGAGAACCTTCTTGACCTTGGCCCGGGAGACCAGCTTGCGCAGGCCCACCGTCTTCGAGTTCTCCACGGGGACCATGACGATGCTGTCCGAGGAAAGGATCTTCAGGCTGATGAACGTGGAACGCTGGCCCCCGTACTTCAGCTCGCGGATCTCCTGGACGACGCCGACCCCGTGGTTGGGATAGACGACCTTGTCACCGACCTTGAACTTCAAGACGGACCTCCTCGCGGGGTAAGACATGCGGATTGGGTTGATTCTAAACGAGATCCCGGCCGACCGCAAGCCGGGAACGAGCCGCCCGCCTGCGGGAGGCCTCCCCGGGCGGGATAATCGGACCGGGGGGAAGGGCCGGAGGAGGCACGATGGGCCGAGGGCGGCGCGTGCGCGACCCGCTGCTGGTCGTGGCGGACCGGGAGGGGAACCTCTTCCCGGTGGACGGCTGGCCGGCCCTCGGCCGCTCCGGGGGAACCGTGGTGCGCCCGGACCCACGGTCCTGGATCCCTCTCCCGGAAGGTTCGCTCCTCTTTCACCTTCCCGGCCGCCGTCCCGTCGGTTTCGATCCCGCCGGGGCGCGGGCGCGCCCGTTTCCGTCCGTCGAGGGCGGGAAGGCGCTCGCGGCCGCCGCCTTCCTCGCCCCCGCGTACACGACGCTGTTCCTTGCCCCCTGGGAGCGGGAGCCGGGCGCCTCCCCGCTGCCGCTCTACGCCTACTGCGCCCTCGGCTGGGACGAGGAGCGGGGGTTCGTCGTCCCGGCGATCCGCGTGGATCCCGACCCGCGGCAGGATCCCGCCCGCTTCGACGAGCAGGCGATCCGGCGCGGGGCCCGCGAGATGCTGGCCCGCTTCCCGGGCAACCGGCTGGCGGAACACCTGGTCACCCGCTGCGCCCTCGACTACTGCTGCCCGGCCGCCCGGAACTGGGTTCTCGGGCGGGACGAGGCGCCCCTCCCGACCAGCCCGGCCTGCAACGCGGCCTGCGTCGGCTGCATCTCTTCCCAGCC
>Ga0256914_1001192_pt1 | contig 24423 bp, 24 predicted proteins | sample HulkmetaG_FD_191571 | JGI IMG/M metagenome (GOLD analysis project Ga0256914, IMG submission 191571) | Hydrothermal chimney microbial communities from Main Endeavour vent field at the Juan de Fuca Ridge, Pacific Ocean - Hulk | ecosystem: Environmental > Aquatic > Marine > Hydrothermal vents ... | reverse complement strand
TATGTTTGGGATTGATATTTCGGAAAAAGCCCTGAATCTTACAAGAGAAAATGCAAAGATTCACAGAGTTTCAAGTAGATTAAGGCTTGAAAAGTCAGACCTTTTTGAAAAATTACCTGAAATGAAGTTTGATTTTATAGTATCGAATCCACCATATATATCTGCGGATGAATATATATATCTTGAAGAAGAGGTTAAAAAGGAACCTGTTGAAGCACTTGTTGGAGGTAAAGGAGGGACAGAATTTTACGAAAGAATAGTAAAACAGGGTAAAATATATCTTAAAGAAAATGGGTTTTTTGGATTTGAAATAGGTTATAAACAGTCAGATATTGTCAAAAGTATATTAGAGGGGGAAGGTTTTAACGTTAAAATTTATAAGGATCTTCAGGATTACGATAGGGTGGTTATAGGAGAGAAAAATGTTTGATATTAAAAATGGTACGGTAGGGTATCTTGAGATATTGGGGGGAGAATCTCTCAAAGGAACTGTTGAGGTATCAGGGGCAAAAAATTCAGCACTTCCTGATATGGCAGCAGCCATACTAACAGATGAGACTGTTGTTCTTGAAAATGTTCCTGATCTTCTTGATGTTTCTACAATGAGATCCCTTTTAGCATATATAGGTATGGAAATTGATTCTTTAAGAAAGGGAGTATTACAGTTTAGACTCAAAGAAATAAACTCTTTGGAAGCTCCCTACGAGCTTGTAAGCAAGATGAGAGCTTCTATACTTGTTTTAGGAGCCGTCTTGACAAGGTTTGGATATGCCAAGGTTGCTCTTCCTGGAGGATGTTCTATAGGGACAAGACCTGTTGATCTTCATCTTGAGGCTTTAAAAAAAATGGGAGCAGATATAAAAGTTAAACATGGATTTATATACGCAGAAGCTCCAAGAGGGCTTAAAGGAGCTGAGATAAACTTCCCTAAGGTCACAGTCACAGGAACAGAAAACGTAATGATGGCTGCTGTGCTTGCAGATGGAAAAACTGTAATAAATAATGCAGCGAGAGAACCTGAAGTAGTAGATCTTGCAAATATGCTTAAAAAGATGGGGGCGGACATAAGGGGAGAAGGAACTAATAAGATAGTGATAAATGGAGTTAGAAAGCTTTCAGGAACTGTTCATAAAATAATACCCGACAGAATTGAGGCAGGAACGTTTGCTATACTTTCAGCCCTTTTTGATGGGAAAATAACAATAAAAAACTATCCATCTGAATATCTTAAGTATGTTCACAGAGTATTTGAAAATATAGGAATAAGTATAATTCCCATAGATAAAGATCATATTGCTGTTAGGAAAAGAGAGAGATTAAGACCGATTAATGTTGAAACAAAGGAATATCCTTACTTTCCTACAGACCTTCAGGCACAGTTGATGACCCTTTTGACTGTTGTTGACGGACACTCTTCTGTTACCGAGAATATATTTGAGAACAGATTTATGCATGTTCCTGAATTACAGAGATTGGGAGCAAAAATAAAAATAGATGGAAAAACTGCTTACATAAAAGGTGTTAAAAGGCTGACAGGTGCTGAAGTTAGAGCTACTGATCTAAGAGCAAGTGCTGCAATGGTAATAGCAGGTTTGATAGCTGAAGGCAGAACCGTTATATACGATATATATCATCTTGACAGAGGATATGAAAATATAGATCATAAGTTGAGAATGTTGGGAGCAAAAATCACGAGAGAAAGTCTTTAAGATGTCTTTTCATCGCAAGAGCTCTAAGTTTCTTTAAAGCTCTCTGTTCAAGCTGTCTTACCCTTTCCCTTGATATTCCAAGTATCTCCCCTACTTCGGTTAATGTTTTTGGTTCTTCGCCATTTAAGCCAAATCTATGCTCTATAATAGCTTTTTCTCTCTCATCAAGAACATTAAGTAAGGTGTTAAGCTCTTTATGTAGCGATTCTTCAACAATCTCTTTTTCTACATCCTCTGTTCCTTTCTTAGAGAGAACATCAAGTAGTGTGAGATCTTCCCCTTCTTCGCCCAGTGGTTTATCAAGCGAGTAGGGCATTCTTACAACCTGAAGAGCATTCTTTACTTTTTTTGGACTTGCTTCTACCCTCTTTGCGATCTCCTCAATTGTGGGTTCCCTTTTCAATTCTTCTTTAAGTTTTTCATAAGTTTCTTTAACTTTACTTATAAACAGAGACTCTTTTACAGGTATTCTCACAGCACCTGTTTGCTGAAATATTGTCTGCATAATAGCCTGTCTTATCCACCAGACAGCGTATGATATAAATTTTACATCCCTTTCTGGATCAAATCTTTTTGCAGCTTCTATTAGACCTAAATTTCCCGCAGCTATAAGATCGGTCAGTGGAACACCCCAGCCCATAAAGTTTTTAGCGACATTAACCACAAATCTAAGATTACCCTCTACAAGCTTTTTCAGAGCCTCTTTATCTCCTTTTTTTGCTTTTTTTGCAAGTTCTTTTTCTTCCTCGGGCGTTAAAAGTGGGTGTTCCGCCATTTTCTGTATATACAAGTTGAGGGTTGTTTGTTCTTTATCTGTGTCAGCCATTTTTATGCCTCTTTTTGTGAATTAATAAATAGCAACAGCTATCAATAATAGGCTGTATGATATTATTCAGGATACTATTAACCTAATGCCAATTATTTTACTTTTCAACAAGTGAAAAATGTGTGAAAAAACAAATCTTCAAGCAGTTTCTTCAGGAATATTTATCTCTATACCCAGCTCTTCAAGCTGATCTTCCTGAACAAAATCGGGAGCATCTGTTAATGGGCATATACCTTTTTGTGTTTTTGGAAATGCTATAACATCTCTGATACTATCTGAACCTGTCATAAGAGCGACAATTCTATCAAGACCAAATGCAAGTCCCCCATGGGGTGGAGCACCGTATTTTAAGGCTTTTATTAGAAATCCAAACTTTTCTTCTGCCTCCTCGTCAGATATTCCGAGAAGTTCAAATACTTTTTTCTGTATATGGCTTGAATGGATACGGATAGATCCACCGCCTATCTCTTCTCCATTTAATACAAGATCATAAGCTCTTGATCTAAAAGATAGAGCTACTTTTTTATCTTGTATGGCTTGATCAAGTCTGTCTATATCTTCTTCCTTAGGTGATGTGAATGGGTGGTGGAGTGCAACGAGCCTTCCTTCTTCCTCATCCCATTCCACAAGAGGAAAATCAACTATCCATACGAACTCCCATCTATCTTTAGGGATGAGGTTTAATTTTTCTGCTATATACTTTCTTAGAAATCCAAGAACTCTGTGTGTTGTATCGTAAGTATCTGCAATAAATACAAGGAGATCTCCCTCTTTAGCTTCCATAATATTTTTTATCATAAGTATCTGTTCTTCAGAAAAGAACTTTACAATAGGCGACTGTAAAGAACCATCCCTATTTATCTTTATCCATGCCATACCTTTAGCACCATATTTCTTTGCTTCTTCCGTTAGATCGTCTATTTCTTTTCTTGAAAAAGTAGATCCTCCTTTGATATTTATCCCCTTTACGATACCTCCTTTTTCTACAGTATCTCTAAATACTTTAAACTCAACATCTTTTGCTATATCTGTAATATCCTTCAGTTCAAGTGAGTATCTGAGGTCAGGTTTGTCAGTTCCATATCTTTCTATAGCTTCCGTATATCTCATTCTTTTAAATGGAAGTTTGAGATCTAAATCAAGAACCTTTTTAAATATGTAATGTACAAGACCTTCAGATACAGTTATGACATCTTCTTCGTCAACAAATGACATCTCAAAGTCTATCTGTGTAAACTCAGGCTGTCTATCTTTCCTTAGATCTTCATCTCTAAAACATTTTACTATCTGGAAGTATCTATCAATACCGCTTACCATAAGTATCTGTTTAAACAATTGTGGAGACTGGGGAAGAGCATAAAATTTGCCTTTTTCAAGCCTTGCAGGAACAAGAAAGTCTCTTGCTCCTTCAGGTGTTGATTTTGTTAGCATGGGTGTTTCAACTTCTAAAAATCCATGTCCTGCAAGATACTCTCTTGTAGCCTGATAAACTTCATGTCTTAGAATAAGTTTTTTCATCATTTCGGGTCTTCTAAGATCGAGAAATCTATATCTCAGTCTTACCTCTTCATGAGCATTTATACCATCTTCTATAGGGAAAGGTAAAATATCGCATGTGTTAAGTATTTTCAGTTCATCAACAGAAATTTCCAGGTTTCCTGTAGGAATTTTAGGGTTTTCTGTTCCCGCCGGCCTTCTCTGAACCCTTCCTCTAACAGCGAGAACATACTCAGATCTCACTTTTTTTGCTTTTTCATAAGCTTCTTTTGGACTTTTTGAAGGATCAACAACGATCTGGATGATCCCTTCTTTATCTCTGAGATTTATAAATATTACGCCACCGTGATCTCTAACACTATCAGCCCATCCTAAAAGTCTTACCTCATCTCCAATATTATTATCTGTAAGTTCGCCGCAAAAGTAATCCCTTTTAAAATCTCCAAGTTTATCTATCATCAGGGTTTTCCTCACTCTTGAAATTTTATTCTATTCAAGTTATTTATTATAACATCAAAACCTTAAGTATAAGCAGGTAGGGGGATGCTTGTAAGATTAGTTGTTATTCTTTTTATCCCTGTTATTTTTCAGTCATGTATTCCTTCCGAAGAAAATAGGATACCTACAGCGGAATATCAGAAAGGTCTTGGTAAAAAAATAAGAAACGAAAAAGCAGCAAAGATTTACAGAGTTACCGGTTACAAGTATTACAAACATGGAAATTATGAAAAGGCTCTTGAATTTTACAGCAAAGCTCTCTTAAAGTATAAGGAGCTTTCCAAACTTTATCATCCTGAGGCGGGAGAGCTCTATCTAAAGATGGGAGATCTATATATTAAGATGGGAGATAATAAGGAAGCTCTAAGATTTTATTTTAAAGCATTAAAGATATTTAAGAAATATTACGGACCTGATCATTTATTAACAGCTGTAGCTTATAGAGGACTGGGATCAGTTTATGAGAATATATCAGATTATAGAAAAGCTTACTATTTTTATAAAAAGTCCTTACCAGCATACGAACAGGAGTTCGGTGAGAACCATAAAAAAACTATAACTATAAAGGAAAAATTGAGAATACTTTCACACAAAATAAAAAAAACTCAGTCCTGATTTTCAAGTTCTGAGCTGTATTTTTCTGTCGCCTTTTCTATAAGCTTTTCGTATTTATCAAAAATAGGCTTACATCCTATCTTTCTAATCTGGATTTCAATATCCGGTCTTTTACCAAGTTTCTCAGCTTCTCTCAGACATCTTTCAAGTTCGCTTTTAAATCTATTATCTTGTTTGTTTACCTCTTCCTGAACGTATTTTTCAAGTTTTTCAATATCTATTTCCGAACCGTATCCGCCTGAAAATAGGATCATTGCTAAGAGTAAATTAATCCTGAGCATAATCATAACTGTTGAGAACCTCACATATCTCATCAGGTTTTTTTATTCTGTAGTTTACTTTTAGATTTTTGTTGTGAGGGTGTTCGAAAAGTACAAACCTCACATTTTTGTCTTCCTCGCTGTTGAAATTTTCAACCATTTTTAGATCGGCATTTGTATCGCCTATATAAAAAACAGGATTATCAAAATCTACTTTCTCGAAAAACAGTTTTAAAGGAAATGATGAAGGTTTTCTTAGTTCAGGCTCTGGGATGTCGTCTTCTGTGATTATATAATCAAAATATCTGTAAAGATCAAACTGTTTAAATGAGTAGTCAAGGTCACTCTCAGGCCTTCCTGTTATAACACCAAGTATGTCTGCTTTTTTACTCATTCTATCAAGTATATCGTGGGAAAATATAAGAGTTTCTTTTTTTCTGTGTATTCTGTACATATCCTCAAAAAACTCAACCAGTTTTGGATATTCAGGGAGATCAACCCCTATTTTTTTTCCTAAGAAATAGATTTTATTGAGATTGTCGCTAAAATCCTTAAAAAGATCTTTAAATTCTTCAAGGGAAAGTCCAGATTTTGCGTAAAGAATTCCGGCAACAGATGCATCCCAATCATTGTTTATGTTGAATGAAAATTTAATTTCAAGAAGTTCCTCTTTTGGTATATCCTTTCCTGAAAAATAATCTACCGTATCTTTTATTGAAAAATGGTAAGATTTGGAAACATCTATCAGTACACCGTCAACATCAAATATTACTATCATACTTTTACCTCTCTTTTTTTTCAGGGTTTATTATATATATAAAGCTTATATTTTCAATATTTTTAGTTCTTGATTTTTTCTTCCCAGTATTTTATCTGCTCTAATATTCTTTCTCTTGCTGTTCCCCCGTATGATTTTCTCGCATCTGCAACATAATAGGGATTGAGAATTTTAAGGGAGTCTTTATCAAAAAGGCGGGAAAACCTTTTTAACTCCTCAAGGGTAATACTCTCAAGTTCTCTATTTTTCTCTGTAAGATAGGCTACTATCTGTCCGACAACATGGTGAGCTTTTCTAAAAGGCATGCCTTTTCTTACAAGATAGTTTGCAAGATCGGTTGCTAAAGCAAAACCACCTGCTGCTTTTTCCATATTTTCTTTTTTGGGCTTCAGTCCCTCAATAATCTTTGTCATTCCTATAATGGAGCCTTTTAAAGTTCTAACAGCATCAAATACAGGTTCTTTATCCTCCTGTAAATCTCTATTATAAGCCATTGGAAGACCTTTAACGACAGTTAAAAGTGTTATTAAATCGCCGTATATTCTACCTGTTTTTCCTCTAATAAGCTCAAGAACATCTGGATTTTTCTTCTGCGGCATTATTGACGATCCTGTTGTTAGTTTGTCAGGCAATTCTACAAATGAAAACTCAGCTGAGTTCCATATAATAAGATCTTCTGATTGTCTTGAAAGATTAGATATACATAAGGCACAGTCTGAAAGAAACTCAATGACAACATCCCTTGAAGCTGTTGCGTCTATGGAGTTTCTCATAATTTCAGAGAAACCAAGTTCTTTTGCAGTCATATCCCTATCTATAGGAAAATCAACGCCAGCTAAAGCACCACTTCCAAGGGGCATCTGATCTATTCTTTTAAGAGTATCTCTAAATCTTTCCTCGTCTCTGTTGTACATCTCAAGGTATGCAAGAAAGTAATGAGCTACTCTTATAGGCTGTGCTCTCTGTAAATGTGTGTATGCAGGCATAACTATATCGATCGTATCCTTCGCCTTTTTTAGCAGTGCTTTTTTTAAGTCTATAATGAGACTGATTATATTGTTTGTTTCTTCCTTCAGGTAAAGTTTAAATGCTGTTATAACCTGATCATTTCTACTCCTTCCAGTATGAAGCTTTCCTCCTATATCTCCTATCTTTTCTATTAAAGCTTTTTCTATATTCATATGAACATCTTCAAGTTCTTTTTTCCATTTGAATCTTCCTTCCTCAATCTCTTTTTTAATTTCCTCAAGGCCTTTTATTATCTTCTCTGCATCCTCTTCAGATATTATTCCCTGTTTACCGAGCATTTTTGCATGAGCTATGCTTCCTTTTATATCATAGATAGCAAGCTCTTTATCAAAGGATACACTTTCTGTAAACTCTTCTACAAACTGATCTGTTCCTTCTAAAAATCTTCCACCCCATAGTTTTTTTTCCATATATATCTCCTTGTCAAAATTTTAAATACTGCCGAATGTAATATAATATACCAAGAATTGGATATTTGAAGATATGGATATAAAGTTAGTAAGAGATGGTATCATATATATTATTATTTTTATTGTGATAAGCTCTTTTCTCTACTTTTTTCTTTCAAGAAAAAGGGAAGAAAATGAAAGGATCTATCTAAATCAAAAAATAGAAAAAGCCTCAGCAGAATTTAAGGCAACATTAAACGGTTATGATATGATCATATATTTTGTTTACAAAAGGTATATGTATGATCCTAAAGTTATTAATGCTCTTTCAAAAGCTTACAGAAATAGAAAAAATCTTGACGGAATAAGAAAGGAGGTTTATCAGTTTCTTAGACCTTTGTATTCTGACCTTAAAAGATATCAGATAAAGTTCTTTAGATTTTACTTTCCCGATGGAACTACATTTATAAGATTTCACAGACCGGAGAAGTTTGGCGACAAACCTGAAAGAGAAAAGTTTTCTATTTTTGATGTAAGCGGGAAAAAAAATGATAAGGATACGATAGGGTTTAAGTACACCTTTCCTGTGACTGACGGAAAAATATTTATAGGTAATGTTGAGTTTACACTTCCATTCAGTGCGGTAAGAGTTGAGATGAGGAAAATATTTAAAGGTGAGTATAATTTTTTGATTCTAAGGGATATTATTTTCAGTAAAAGGTTTTCTGAGGAAAAACAAAACTATATACAGAGTGAGATAGACCCTGACTTTTACTATGAGGAGGATCCTGAATTTAAGGTTGTAAGATGGAATATACCAGAAGAAATAATATCATCAATTAATATTAAAATCAGAAAGAAAATTAAAGACGGTCTTAAAGATTTTAGAGCAAAGTCTGTAGCCGTTGATATAAATGGAGATTATTATATAGCCTCTTTTATTCCAATATCTAATAAAAGAGAGAAATATATTGGTTATCTTGTTTATTATGAAAAAGATAATACATACGGCGTTTTTAAAAACACATTTATTATCAGTTATGTAGGAATAAATCTTTTAGTTGGACTTTTGCTTATGATGAGTTTTATCTCGGGTGTTGTAAAGGAGAAATTCAAAGCTATGGCAGAAATAGACAATCTAACTGGAATCTATAATAAAGGTAAATTTAACAGTATTTTAAAAATTGAGCTTGAGAGAAGTAGAAGATATGGAAGACCGCTAAGTATAATACTTTTTGATATAGATCACTTTAAAAAGATAAATGACGCTTTTGGCCATCAGGCGGGTGATTATGTTTTAAAGACACTTGCGGATATTGTCTCATCTAATATAAGATCAACAGATTTTTTTGCACGGTGGGGCGGCGAGGAATTTGTTATACTTGCACCTGAAACTGATCTTGAAGGTGCACAGATACTTGCTGAGAAGATTAGAAAGTCTATTGAAGAGTACCCATTTGAAAATGTTGGTAAAGTTACTTCAAGTTTTGGTGTAACAGAAGCTTATGAAAAAGACACTGCAGACAGCTTTGTTAAAAGAGCTGATGCAGCTCTTTATAAGGCAAAAGATAAAGGAAGGAATAGGGTTGAAATAGAACTACCTGCTGAGATTTATTCTGATCAGGTTTAATGCAAACTGAGAAACATAAAGCCTAACATCGTTCCTTTCTCCTTTATAAACTATCCTGTGAACTTCTGTTTTTGTACCATCACAGTAGCCTATATAATGAAGCCCAAGAGGCTTCTCTTCAGTTTCTCCTGTAGGTCCTGCTATTCCCGTATCTGATACTGATATATCAGTTCCTGTTATTCTTCTAACACCTTCAGCCATATGTTTTGCAACCAGCTCGCTCACAGCACCAAATTTTTCTATACTTTCCTTTGGTACTCCCAGTATATTTATCTTGGATTCATTTGAGTAAGATACAATTCCTGACATAACATAGGAAGATGAGCCCGGTATATTTATGAGTCTTGAGACTATTAGTCCTCCGGTCGATGATTCGGCTGTTGAGATAGTCAGTTTTTTTTCTTTAAGAATCCTCCCAACAACCTCTTCCATTTCAATATCTTCTTCAGTATAAATAAATCCCTTTAGTCTGTCTCTTATTACATCAATCTTGTTCTTAAGGAAGAATGCTTCTTTGTCGGTTACGAATATGTCAACTCCTTTTGGAGAACTGTTAAGTATAACGCCATCTATATCGTTAAGCATTTCGTCAATCTCAAGTTCCTGAATGCCGAAGGTTCTGAATATGTGGGATCTTTTAAGCTTTTCTTTAAAACCTAACATCTCAAAAGCTTTTATAACCATTGGCTTCATTTCTGATGGAACTCCAGGAACAGCAACAACAGCTTTATTAACGTCATTCAGAATTTTTACAAAGCCAACAGCTTTTCCAACGGGATTTTCTATTCTCTTACTACCAAAAGGAAGTCTTGCCATCTTTTTTATCTCTTCAGTAAGAGTTCTTCCCTGATCCTTTAACGTTTCTTTTATCTTTTCAAGCCAGTCCTTATCGTATATTAGATGAACACCGATTGCTTCCTGTATAGCCTCTCTTGTAAGATCATCTTGAGTTCCTCCCAGACCTCCCGATATTATAAGAATGTCGGATTTATCCAGAGCCATCCTTATAAAGTACTGTATCTGATAGATATCGTCTCCAACAATCCCTATACCATTTACCTTAAGTCCTCTCTCAAAAGATTCTTTTGCTATAAAAAGACTGTTTTTTTCCAGTTTAAGACCGTTTACAAACTCAGAACCGGTTATAAGAATAAAAACCCTCATTTTTTTTCTCCCTCTAAATATCTTTCTAATAAAAGCTCTATACTGTTTTTTCTCAATATACCCAGTATTGTATTTCCATATATAACAGGAATCTCATCAAGTCTGTACCTGTTCATAAGTTTTAATGCCTTGTAAAGAGAATCGTAAGGACTGACATAGGCTATTAATGGTTTTGCAATATCAATAACATGCAAGACAGACCATTTTTCCTGAGGTGTATTTTTTATATCTTCTATATTGATAACATATACCTGACCATCTCTTCCTATTACAGGATAAATACTGCTTCTGTAGAAGGGATAATAAAAGTTCATATAATCTAAAACTGTTTCGTCTGGTAAAAGAGGTTTTACAGTCTGCATAAAGTTTTCAACTTTATAGTTTGAAAGTATAACCGAGAGTTTTGTTTGCTCGTAACTTGTTTTAGATGCCTGTCTTAGAAAAAGACCTATCAGTCCATACCACATTCCATTAATAAAATTACCCTGAATTATAGATATAATGCCCATAAACATAAGAAAGTATGCGAAAAGTGTTCCTGTAAAACTGCTTATTTTTGTTGCGGTTAAAAGATCTTTTTTCGTCCATAAGACCGCCCTAAAAATTCTACCGCCGTCCAACGGAAATGCTGGAACGAGATTGAATATACCCAGGGCAAAATTAACATACATAAGATAATTGATAATACCGTTTAAAAGATCGTCCTGAGGATAAAAGTAAGCCATACTGAAGAATATAAAACCAAGGGTGAAGCTGCATAAAGGACCGGCTGCTGCAACAAGAAATTCAACCTTTGGGTTTGGAGCTTCCTCTTCAATCATTGCAACACCGCCAAAGATAAAAAGGTTTATGCTTTTGACAGGGATACCAAAATGAAGGGCTGTTACAGAGTGAGACAGTTCATGAAGTAAAACTGATACAAAAAGAAGAACAGCTGATATACTGCCTACAGCCCAGTATAATAGAGGGCTGTGTCCAGGATAAAAATGGGGAAAGAATCCTTCAGCAAGTGTGAATGTAACTAAAAAGAATATAAAAAACCAGCTGAAATCAAGATTTATCTGTATGCCAAAAACTTTAAAAAGAGGTATTGGATTCAAATTCATTATATTCTCCGTCTAACTTTTCCCGATTATTTTAAACCTTTTAAGTGTAGAATACATAAAATCTGTGAAAATATGAACCATTTCTGCAAGGAAAAGACCAAATAGAAAAGAAAAAACAAAACTATCAGACATAATTGAGAATAGGCTAATGTCTTGTGTAATGCTTAAAATATCTGAATCAATTTCTGGAAATACATAATTTAAAATATATCTTAACAGGAAGATAATAAATACTGATATTACAGCAAGGTATAGTATTTTCAATACGGTTCCAATAACAGGTATGTGAGACAGTCCTCTATGGGAGAATATCTTGCTGTAAGGATACCATATAATCTTTAAAAAACCCCACCTTTTGTTTGGTTTTGAGTGGAATATATCATTGTCTGGAGAAAGAAAAAAGGTTCCTACAATATATCCTGATATAAAACCCTCAAAACTGACAGGATTAAGATAGTAAACGGCTCCAGGAAGAAAAAGAAGATTTATTATCTCATGGGTTTTTCCTGAAGCCAATTTTTATCCTTTACTGCGGTACTTCCATTATAAAGAAATCAGCCCTTCTGTTTGTAAATCTGTTAAGCCATGTTTTGTTATCAACAAGATAATTTTCCTTTCCCCTTCCAACTATCTCTATTCTTTCTGGTTCTATACCCTGCTTAATAAGATACTCTTTAACAGCAAGAGCTCTTTTATAGGCAAGTTTATCGTTATAACTTTTAGATCCTACAGAGTCTGTATATCCCACTATCTTGACCTTTAAATCTGGTTTTGATTTCAGGTATTTTGAAATAACATTTAGATAGGGGAGATACTCTTTTTTTATTTTATATTTATCAAATTCAAAATGTATCCGGGCATGTAGTTTTAGTGGGTAGTAACCTTCGAAGTGCTCCTCGATCCTTTTCTCTTTTTCATCGGACTTAGGAGTTTTTTTCTCCTCAAGTTTTGCTACTTTCTCTCCTTCTGGAACAAAAGGATCTGTTCCCTGTTCTATTTCCTGATAACATGGTATGCCGTCTTTATCAACATCGCTATAAACCTTATTCCTGGCTATTGATACATACTTTCTTGCTTTGTTTAGATATGTTATCTGATCAACTTTGCTGATATAAACCGTTTTTTCTGTATTTTCGTTAGGATCTATATACTCAAGTCCATCTACAGCATCAATATAAGATTCAGCTATAGCTATATCCTTAGGAGCGCACTCTACAACATGAAGTTTATAAAGCTGATTTATCTTGTCCTTTATGGAGCTGAGTTTTGCTTCTGTTTTTTTCTCCCAAGGTTTTTTTACTTCTTCGCTCTTTTTTGCACATGAGCCGAATATGATAGAAAGGCTTATAACCGCTGAAATAAATACCATCTTCTTTTCCATTCCTAATTCCCCCCAAATCTTTTGGACATTGCCTTTAGAGACCACTCTATAGATTTTAAGGCTGCTGCATTTCCTGCCTCAAGATTCAGCTTGGAAGTTTCTTCCCTTGCTATCATATAGTAGGCTTCAGCTTTATAATACTCGTAAGGCGCAACCTCAGGACATCCGCTCTCAAATGCCGATTTTAAGGAATTTTGAGCTTCATCTAACAGTTCTGTTGTTGTTACCTCTCCACTGTATGAAATGCCTGTGAAAATAACCACAGATAAGACAGCTAAAAGAAATCTCATTATTCCCTCCTGTTTGTTTGTATAAATTAATTTTCGGAATATATCTTTATTATAATTAGCTAAATGTTACAATTATTTTAATACTAAATCTAAAAGAGAGGTAAAGAATGTTCAAGTCTATTGTATCAAAACTTAAAGAAGGACTTTCAAAAACAAAAAAGCAGATATCAGACAGTCTAACCGTTATCTCTTTTGGTAGAAAAATAGATGAGTCTCTTTTTGAGGATATAGAGATGGTGCTTTTAAAAGCTGATGTTGGACTTAAAGCAACAGAGGAGATAATTCAGTATTTGAGGGAGGAAAGCAAAAAAAGGAAGATAACGGAAGGAGAAGACCTTAAGAATCTTCTGAAAGAAAAACTTTATGAGATATTAAAAAAGTGTGAAGGAAAACTTGAGCTTGGCAGTGAAAAACCTGCTGTCATTCTTTTCTTAGGTATAAATGGAAGTGGAAAGACAACAACCATAGGAAAACTTGCATCACAGTTTGTTCAGGATGGTAAAACTGTTGTTCTTGCTGCAGCAGACACATTTAGAGCGGCAGCTATAGATCAGCTTGAGGTCTGGTCTGAAAGATCTGGTGCAAGAATAGTTAAGCATACGCAAGGAGCCGACCCTTCAGCTGTTGTTTATGATGCTGTAAATTCTGCAAAAAGCAGAGGGGATGATATTGTTCTTATTGACACTGCTGGAAGACTTCACACAAAAGAACATCTTATGAAGGAGCTTCAAAAAATCAAAAGAACCATACAAAAACTAATGCCGGATCAACCAGTTGAAACTATACTTGTACTTGATGGAACGATAGGACAAAACTCAATAAATCAGGCAAAAACATTTAAAGAGTCAACAGATGTTACCGGTATAGTTATCACAAAATTAGATGGAACTGCAAAAGGTGGAGCTATAATTCCTATATGTCAGGAGTTGTGTATTCCTGTTAAATTTATAGGTGTAGGAGAAGATATAGAAGATCTTCAACCTTTTGATGCTAAGAATTTTGTTGATGCACTTTTTGATTAATTTACTTTTATTACGTATCCTCCCCTTCGGAGATCTCCCGCTCCCTCAAAACTCCCTGTAACTGCCTGAACCCCTCCAAAAAACAGATTTTTATCGTTAAAAATAACAGTTCTGTATATCTCTTCTAATTTTTTTTGTATCTTCTTATCAAATCCAGGTTCAAGATACACAGTCTGATTTTCAAAATGCACCCTCGGAAGGGATACAGATTCTTCAATAGATCTTTTAAAAATTATGTAATTGATTATACAGTTTAGTATTGCACTTCTTATTCTGTTGCTTCCTGCACTGCCAAGAACAAGCTTTATCTCATTTTCTTTCATCACAACTGTTGGAGACATCATTGAGGGGAGCCTGAGATAAGAATTCCATTTAAAAAATCCTTCAGGGTTAAGGTCTTCTTCACCAAGCATATTATTTAACATTATTCCTGTTCCCGGAATAATGTAACCTGATCCTTCTCCATTAGTTGTTGTTACGCTTACAGCATTTCCCTCTTTATCTATAACCGATATATGTGTTGTACTCCCCCACATATCTACCCTTCTTTTAAAAAATCTTTTATAACTCTCAAATAAGGATAGATCTTCCAAAATAAGCTCAAGGTCTTCTTTATGTATATGTTTATCTATATGCTCCTTTCTAAATATCTGGGTTGTATGCATTGCTTCAATAAGGATAGAAAGATGTTCAAATCCTCCAAAATCACCTAAATCGGTATCTTCAAGAAGTTTCAATGTGAATGCTATAAGCAGACCGCCTATAGAAGGTGGACAGCTTGTGAATATATCGTGATCTTTAAATCTGAAATATACAGGGTCTTTTTCATTAACCTTGTATTTTCTCAGATCCTCTTTCCTTAAAAGTCCATTATATTTTAAAGACAGCTCTTGTATTCTATCTGCTATTTCTCCTTCATAAAAAAGCCATGAACCTTCCTTAGAAAAAGATTTTAGAAATTCTGCATACTCTGGATTTTTGTATAAGATGTTTTCGTTTATAATATTTCCGTCTGCTGTGTATATTCTTCTGGATTCTTCTGTTGCTGTAAATATAGGTTGCAAAAGTTTTACGAATGATGCCTGCATCTTTGAGAGGTATATTCCTTCCTCAGCATACCTTACAGCAGGTTTTATAAGCATATCAAGGGGCATGCTGCACCTTTCTTTATAAATCTGGTAGATACCTGCTACCATTCCTGGAACGGCTATAGAACCGCATCCTATGTGAAACTCCTGAACCGCAGATCCAAAATCAACATAAACAGGGAAAAAATCGGGATTTTCTATCCTTTTAGGAGGAACGTCAACGAAAAAATCATAAAGCACAGGATACATTCCCTTTTCTACCGCGAGAAGGAATCCTCCACCACCAAGACTTGTTAAGGCAGGTTCGGTCAAAGGTGCCGATAATAATGACGCTACTGTTGCGTCAAAAGCGTTTCCACCTTCTTTAAGAATTTCAGCTCCTGCCTGAGCGGTCAGTTTATCTCCTGCTGCTATGATTCCTTTCATTCTATAAAACCAAATCTTTCAATATCTTTAATATTTTTATTTTTTTTGTACTCTTTTATCATAATCTGTGATATGCTCATTTTTTCTAATATACCTGAGATCTTCTCCATCCTTTTCTCTGTTCCAAGTTCTTTAAAAATTCCTTTTCTTTTAAGATCCTTTATTATATCAGCAATCTTATTTCTAATTTTTACCGTTCCTTCTTTCTGGAGAAATCTTCCATCTAACGAGTATCTTGTTGCATTCCATTTGTTTTGTTTCAAAATCTGGTGAAAATATCTTTCTTTATCCATACTGATGCTGTAGAGACATAAGCCCTGAAAAAGAGTTGTTATAAATTCTATTCTTTCCATATCCGGGTTTGCATCACATACCCTAAGTTCTATAGTGCCGAAATCAGGATGAATTCTTATATCCCACCATATATCTTTTATAGAATGTATAAAGCCGTTGTTTTTTAGTTTGAAGTAAAGATCTTCAAACTCAGAGTAAGAATCAAAATATTCAGGTATTCCGGCTCTTGGCAACTGTTCAAATATCTTGGTTCTGTAGGAGTTTAGTCCTGTAAACTCACCAAAGAAAAATGGTGAACTTGTAGATAGAGCCAAAAACAGGGGAAGATAGTTTAATACTGTGTTGTAAGCTTTAATAGCTATTTCTTTTTCTGGAAAACCTATATGTATATGTAAACCGTATATGAGAAACTGTTTAAGAAGGATCTGAAACTCCTCAAGCAGTTTTAAATATCTATCTTTTGCCGTTATGTGTATAGTTTCCTTTTTGGCAAAAACATGTGTTCCAAGTGCTGCCGATCTAAAACCATAATCTTGTCCAATAAGATCTATCTCTTTTAAAGCATTTTTTATATACGATACAGCCTCTTCAGGAGATTCTGATATAGGTGTTACGATCTCTATCATTGACGTCAAAAGCTCCGGATGTAGGAGTTTCTTAAGTTTTTTAGATGCGTGACTAAAAACAATTTTTGAGCTTTCAGATAGTTCAAAACTATCTCTGTCTATAAGCTGTATCTCAAGTTCTATACCTATTGTAAATGGTTTTGAAGGTTTGAAATTAAGCCTCATTTCCGATTCTCTCTACCTTTAATCTCAGTCCTTCAACAGATATAACCTTGACTCTTTCGCCTTTTTTTATTGGATTGTCTGAATAAGCATTCCATATTTCTCCTGATATAAAAACTTTCCCTTCAGGATCAATATCAGTCTCTGCTTTTCCAATCGTACCTATCATGCCTTCAACACCTGTTGATGTTTTTTTCCTCTGAGCTCTTAAACCTAAATAGGCAACTGTAAGGAAAAACAGCGAGCTGAACAAAACAACCGGGATTATTATTTTTATAGATATGTCGCCGTAAGGTGAATCTGGATCTGTGAGAATTAAAGAACCAAAAAGTATAGCTATAACACCGCTTAAAGCGAGTGCTCCAAATGTGGGAGTTATAACCTCAAGTATAAAAAATAAAATGCCGGAAGCTATAAGTAGTACGCCAAGCCAATTTACATCTATAATGTTGAGGGAGTAAAGGGCAAGAAGCAGTGATATGGTTCCAAGAATTCCAGGGATAAGAGAGCCCGGGTTGTACAGCTCAAAAAATATACCGTAAAATCCTATCATCAAAAGCAAATATGCAACGGTTGGATTTGTTAGTATTGTGAGTATTTTTTCTTTAAGATTTTTTTCAACCTTGATAATATTTTTGTCTTTCAACGATATATTTATCTTTTTTCCTTGTTTTTTAATTGTTTTACCATCTATCTTATTTAATAGATCATTAAGATCAGACGCGATTAGATCTATAACATTTTTTTTCAAAGCTTCTTCAGCTGTAAGATTTATACTTTCTGTTACCATCTTAACTATCACTTTTTCATTTCTTCCTTTTTCCCTCGCTATTCCTTTAACGAAAGCTACCATATCATTTATGATTTTCTTTTTCATTGTCTCTTCTATATCTTTTCCACCCATTTGGACAGGACTTGCTGATCCTATATTCGTTGAGGGCGACATAGCCGCTATGTCTGCCGCTACTGTTATAATGGCGCCAGCTGAGGCGGCTCTTGATCCTGGAGGATAAACATAAACGACAAAAGGAATCTCTGTATTCATAATTATTTTTATAATATCTCTCATTGAGGTATCAAGACCTCCAGGCGTATCAATCATCAGAATGATGAGATCAGATTTTTCTGCTTCAGCCTTGTGAACAACCCTTTTTACGTAATCATACATTACAGGTGTTACAGGATCATTCCACTGACCAGTTACAATACTCCCTGAGCTTAATGAAAAGAGCATAAGCATAAGAACAATTACAGATCTCATTATCTTTTCCTCTATTTATTTATTCATTATTTACCAAATCATTAAATAAAACAAGATAATGGCATCTTATTTGCACGTTATTAGTTAGCTGAATATGGAAAGTTAGGATGTATAAAGAGTTTAGATTGATTAAAAGAAATTTATTTATATCAGGATTGGATCTTTTTTATGCAGTTTTTTGTAAGATGCACTTTTTTAATGCAAAAAAGATTTAAGAGTATCTAATCTTAGATAAATCTTAGGGGAGGTAGAATTATGAGCTGTGATTACTGTGTTACTCCTCACGAATCTGTGAAGGAGATGCATTCTTACCTTTTATCTATGGGCTTTAGACACACATTTTTTGAGAGAGTTAAAAGACAGGGAGCCATCTGTTATTTTGGGGAACAGGGAAGGTGCTGTACCTTATGTCCTGATGGTCCATGTAGAATCAAGAGGAGAGCTCCTAAAGGAAAATGTGGAATCGATGCTGACGGCCTTGCTGCAAGAAATTTACTAAGACTTGTTAATCAAGGAGGAGCGGCCTATACGCATGATTTTAAAACAACACTTAAAACATTAAAATCAATAGCAGAAGGAACAAGCCCTTTTAAAGTTACAGACAGGAATAAGCTTTTATGGTTTGCAGGGACTCTTGGTATAGATACAGAAGGGAGTGACGGAGAAATTATAGGAAGGATTGGGAACTTTCTTGAGAAAGAGTTTATGAAAGATATAAATGAGCCTCTGACATTAATTGAGAGGCTTGCTCCTGAAAGCAGAGTTGAAATATGGAGGAATCTGGGGATAATTCCTGGAGGATATATTTTTGAAAGTCATGAGGCTTCGACAAAAGTAATGCCTAATATTGATACAGATTATCTGGATCTATCCTTGACGTCTTTAAGGCTTGGTTTATCTGCAGGTTTTCTCGCTAATATAGCCACAACAGTTATAAGGGATATTATTTTCGGTTCACCTGATATTACAGAAGGATACGCAGACATAGGAGTTCTTGATAAAGATTATGTAAATATAGTTGTACACGGTCATGTCCCATGGATGGGAAGTGTTGTTGCTAAAAAGGCAAAAACTCAAAAATTTCAGAATATAGCAAAATCGGCAGGTGCTAAAGGAATAAAAGTTTACGGAAGTCTATGTACAGGACAGGAACTACTGCAGAGGCCTGAAACCGCAAAGTATATTGACGGACAGGTGGGCAACTGGCTTACTCAGGAATTTGTTGCTGCAACTGGGGCTGTAGATGCTTTTCTCATGGACAAAAACTGTGCAGCACCAGGCATGGCAAATCTTGTTCAAAGTTTAAAATTACATACTAAACTTATTCCAGTAAGTTCTGTTGTAAGACTGAGAGATGTTGAGGCTAAAACTGATTTTATGTATGATCCATCAAAAGCCGAATATCAGGCGGAAAAACTTATAATGGAAGCTATCGAGGCATACAAAAATAGAAGAAAAACCTATAAGATACATATACCTGAGAACAAAACCCACTATATAGCTGGTTTTGGAATTGAAAGCCTGCTTAAAGTTTTAGGAGGAACACCCGATCCTCTGTTTGAGGCTGTTCAAAATGGAACAATAAGAGGAATTGTTGGGCTTGTAAGCTGTACAACTATGAAGAACGGTCATGGAACATTTACCTATGATTTTATCAAAGAACTTTTAAAAAGAGATATACTTGTTCTTATAGCAGGTTGTGCTTCTTCTTTGGCACAGGTTGAAGGATTTACCAACTCTAAAGGAAGAAAGGAGTTTGCAGGATCGGGATTAAGAGCCTTATGCGAAGCACTTGATATTCCGCCTGTTTTAAATTTTGGTTCCTGTCTTGATACAGGAAGAATGGCCTTACTCATAATAGCTCTTGCTGAGTATCTTGGTATAGATCCAAGCGGTCTGCCTGTTGTTGCAGCTGCTCCAGAATATTATAATAATGATGCTCTTATAGATGGACTTTTAGCAGTATCTCTTGGGATAAATACTTATGTTAATCCTGTTCCACCTATAGTCGGAGGGCCAGCTTTTACAAGACTGTTGACAAGAGATCTTGAAAATCTGCTTGGAGTAAGATTTATGATAGAAACAGATCCTGTTAAGGCTGCACAGATGATAGAAGAAGAACTTATAAAAAAAGTATCATAACAGTTTGTAGCCCGAAAGGGCTACTTTCTTTCACCAAAAATAGCTGTACCTATCCTTACAATAGTAGCTCCTTCTTCAACAGCTATATCAAAATCGTGAGACATCCCCATGGAAAGATGTGGAAGATTCAGGCCAAAATCTTTCTCAAGTTTTTCCTTCATTTCCCTAAGTCTTGCAAAATATGGTCTTGATTTTTCTTTGTTCTCAAAGTAAGGTGGTATGCACATAAGACCAAGAACTCTTATGTTTTCCTTGCCTAAAGAGTATTCAAAGAGTTTGTTAAGATTGTCAGGTTTTACGCCGTATTTTGATTCCTCTTCTCCTATATTTACCTCAATGAGAACGTCCTGCACTTTGTTTTCTTTTTTTGCTCTTTTGTTAAGTTCTTCAGCAAGGGAAGCCCTGTCAAGGGAATGTATAAGCTCAAAATATTTTACAGCATATTTTGCTTTATTTGTCTGGAGACCTCCTATAAGATGCCAGTGAATATCTTTTATGTCTGATAGCTGCTGTATCTTTTTTATACCTTCCTGAACCCTGTTTTCTCCAAAGTATCTTATACCTGCATTATATGCTTCTTTTATTCTTTCGACAGACTGTGTTTTTGATGCTGCAAGAATTATTATCTCATCAGGATTTCTTCCTACCTTTTCGGCCGATCTGTATATTATCTCTCTTATTTTCTCAATATTCTCCTTTATACTCATTGTTAACTCCCATATTTAGTTTATAATAAATGATAACAGAGATAATGAGGAGGATAAAAATGGCAGTAGAAGAGTACAGAATAGAGGAAGGTTTTTACTATACAAAGGAACATATGTGGGTTAAGGTTGAAGATAACGATGCTGTTATAGGCATAACAGACTACGGTCAGCATCAACTCGGTGATATTGTTTTTGTTGAACTTCCTTCAGTAAATCAGGAGATAGAATCGGGAGAGAAAGTAGTATCAATAGAGTCTGTCAAAGCGGCTATAGATCTATTTTCTCCTCTTTCTGGAAAAATTATATTGGTGAACGAAGATCTTAAGGATGATCCAAGTCTTTTAAATACAGATCCTTATGGTGAGGGCTGGATATATGAGATGGAGATCAGTGATACGACAGAATTGGAAGATCTTATGACTTCAGAGGATTATAAGGCGTATATTCAGGAAATTGAGGCAGAAGAGGAGTAAAATGAGGCATTTTATTTTAACTGCTGTTGGAGAGGACAGACCTGGAATAGTAGCAGGTATAACAAAGGTTCTTTATGATAAGGGCTTCAATATAGAAGATTCAACAATGACAAGACTGAATAATGAGTTTGCTGTCATGCTTATAGTTACAACTGAGGAAGATATATCTGAAAATGAACTCAGGAATTCTTTTAGCAGGGTTGCTCAGGAAAAAGATCTTTACATTAATATAAAAGAAATCCCTGAAGAAATTTTTGAGAAAAAAAAGAGAGAAAGCGAAATTTACAGTATCGTTGTTTATGGTGCTGATAAACCTGGAATTGTTTATAGTGTTGCGAAACTTCTTTCAGATAGAAATATCAATATATCAGATCTCAGAACAGAAAAAAGTAACGATCTTTACCTGTTAATAGCACAGCTTGAGTTCCCACCGAATCTTTCAGAAGAAGAGATAAAGGAAGACATAGAGAGATTGAAAGAGGAGCTGAATATAGATATCTCCCTTGAGAAAGAAGAGGCTGTGGAGATGTGATGGAAAAGTTTAAAATATTGACATATCCCGATGAAAGGTTAAAAAAAATATCTCATCCTGTAGAAGATTTTGGAAAGGAGTTTAAAGATTTTGTAGAAAAACTGCTTTATACAATGAGAAACTCACCTGCAGGTGTTGGTATAGCCGCTCCGCAGGTGAACAGACATATTCAGACGATAATAGTTGATGCATCAGGTTATAAACACAAGTACAATAAAACGAATCATGGGCTTTTAATACTGTCAAACCCAAAAATAACAGCTTACGATGGGGAAATCGTAATAAGGGAAGGCTGTCTTTCTGTTCCGGATTTTACTGGAAATGTTAAAAGGCATTACTGGATAAAAGTAGAGGCTGAAGATATTAATGGAAAAACTATAACCTTTGATACAGAAGGTTTTGAAGCAGTTGTTATCCAACATGAGATGGATCATCTAAAAGGAAAGTTATTTCTCGACAGAGTTGTTTCTCCTAAGGATATATTTAAAAGAAAGGTTTATAAAAAGTAATTTGATTGTTAACTAAATTTGTTTAGATTTAAATTAAAATATACTTGAGATATAAAAGTGATAAATATAAAACCTTTTAACTTTAATTATGAGTTTTTAACAATAGCAAAACCACAGGGTAAATCTATAACAATCAAAGCTGGCGAGACTGTAAAAGCTGAAGTTATTGATATACTTCCTTCTGGGGGAGTTGTTCTAAGAGTAAAAGGAACTCATATTACAGTAAATACCGAGATACCTCTACAGAAAGAAACATCTTTACTTTTAAAAATTTTAGACACACCTTATACAGATCAGAGATTACGATTTCAGATAGTAGCTGTTTTAGGTAAAGAAGGTTCCATTTCTTTAAACCCTAAAGCTGTTATAACATTAAATCAGATTTATACATTATTAAATACTGAAAATTTAAAGGAAAGCTTTATAAAAAACATTATTGAGATTCTTCCACAAAAATTTAACAGTATGGACAGCAGTGTCAAAAATATTTTAGTATCTCTTTTGTTAAACAGTATAAATGATTCAAAAAAAATGATTTTTCATAATTTAAGGGAGATGTATGGAGAGAATTTTATACATATCAATAATCTAACCCCTGATAAACTTCAGAATGCTTTGATTAATACAGGTATTTTTTTTGAGAGTAAGTTGAAGAGAAGTAGTACTGATATTAAAGAAGATCTTAAGTTTAAATTGCTTAGAGATATATCAGATAAAGCATCAAAAGATATGCTTAGATTTATAGATCTATTTCAGGTTGTATCAAGATTAACGGACGGTTTATTTACTTTTCTTCCCGTTATCTGGAGAGATCTTGAAGATGGAAAGATATATATAAAAGAAAAGAGTAAGGACGGGAAAAAAGGTTTTCTGTGTATATTAGATCTGAAATTTTCAGATATTGGCGATGTACAGATATCGTTATTTCTCTATAATAGAGACCTTCTTATCTCTATATATATTGAAAATCAAAAGTTTAGAAAATACATAAATGATGATATTAATGAACTTAAGGAAATCCTGTCATTTTCATTTAATAACATTTTTATTAAATTTAAAAATAGTAGAAAAAAAGACTTTGAAAATATAGAAGGTCTTTTTCAGATTAAGGTATGAAGAATATAAAAAAGGCTGTTGCTTTAAGGTATGATGATAAAAAAAATAACGCCCCTGAGGTTATTGCAAAAGGTCGGGGAATTTTGGCTGAAAAGATTATTAAGACTGCTGAAAAGTATGGAATAGAGATAAGAGAAGATAGAGAGTTAGTACAGATACTTTCACAGCTTGATATAAATCAGGAGATTCCCCCAGAACTATACAAAGCTGTAGCCGAGATACTTATATTTATATACAGGAAAAAGAATAAATTTAAAAAAGGGGAGAAAGTATGAGTGTCTCAGTAAGAGAACCTGCTGTAAGTAATGCATTCTATCCAGGCAATCCTGAAGAACTTAAAAATTTAATAACACATTACCTTAATACGGCTCCTCTATACCACATAAAGCCTGAGGCTGTTGTCTCGCCACATGCAGGCTATATATACTCTGGAGAAATAGCTGCTGTAGGATACAAGCAGTTTTTAAATCTTGATAGGGAGAAACATTACGATATACTTCTGATTGGACCTTCCCATTACGTTCCGTTTACAGGAATATCATTTGGTTATTATGATTTCTGGGAAACACCCCTTGGGGAAGTGAGGGTAAATAAAAAAAAGATTGAAGAGTTTTTGTATAGAAATCCAGATATTCCTGTAACACTAAATACACTTCCACACTCAAAAGAGCATTCCCTTGAGGTTCAGATACCATTTTTACAGATTGTTCTTCAGAGTTTTTCAATAATACCTGTTATATATGGACATGTTGATTATCCAGTTTTAGAAAAGGTTATAGATTTTATAAAAGACAATAATAAAGATGTTATAGTGGTGATAAGTTCTGATCTGAGCCATTACTATCCTGATGATGTTGCAAAAGGAATAGACAGATACTGTAATCTTGCTGTTG
>Ga0256914_1001191_pt1 | contig 24448 bp, 23 predicted proteins | sample HulkmetaG_FD_191571 | JGI IMG/M metagenome (GOLD analysis project Ga0256914, IMG submission 191571) | Hydrothermal chimney microbial communities from Main Endeavour vent field at the Juan de Fuca Ridge, Pacific Ocean - Hulk | ecosystem: Environmental > Aquatic > Marine > Hydrothermal vents ... | reverse complement strand
GAAGGTGAGATTCTATCTAAAATTGTTTGAAAAGCTGTTTAAAAAATTTTTATTTCACAACTTTTCAATCAATTCAAGCTCAACCTTGTGCCCTTTTACCGAAAGTATTTTTACTTTTACTCTCTCACCAACCGAAAGAATATCGGTTACTTTATCAACCCTCTCGTCGGACAGTTTGGATATATGCAACAATCCGTCAACCCCCGAAGGAAGACCTATAAACGCTCCGAAATCGACGATCCTCTTCACCTCGCCGTCAAAAACTTGTCCCACTTCGAACTTGGGCATATCCCTTTTATCTCTTCTGTTGTCTTTTTTCGCTTTCGCAAGCTCTTTGATATAATCGCAAGCCGCGCTCACTTGTACTTTGTTCGTCCCCTCCACCTTGACTTTTCCGCTTTGTTTATCAAGATCGACCGATACTTCGAACTTCTCTATAATCTCTTTTATAGTTTTCCCGGCCTGCCCTATAATGGCTCCGAAAGTCGAAGGATCAAGTGAAAAAACGGTTTTTGACGGAAGCGCATTTTCGTTCAACGAGATATTTTCCGCCGCCTCTTCCATGATATTCAAAATATGTTGTTTAGCCTCGGCCGCTTGATCTAAAGCCTCTTTCAAAATCTTCTGATCTATTCCCCCTAATTTGATATCCATCTGAAGAGCGGTGATTCCGTCTTTAGTACCGGCGATTTTGAAATCCATATCTCCGTCATGATCTTCAAGTCCCATAATATCGGTCAATATAGCATATCTATCATCTTCTACGACAAGTCCCATCGCAACACCGGCAACAAGTTTTTGAACCTCTATACCCGCCGCTTTGATCGCCAGCGAACCGCCGCATACGGTCGCCATGGACGATGAACCGTTCGACTCCAAGATTTCCGAAACGACTCTAATCGTCCGATCGCTATCTATATTTATAGTTGGTTCTATAGCTCTTTTTGCGAGGTTTCCATGACCCAACTCTCTTCGTCCGGGAGGTCTTAAAGCCGATGCCTCTCCGACGGAAAATCCCGGAAAATTATAATGAACCATGAAGTTTTCGTAATGCGCCTCTTTATCGGTCAAAAGATCGTACATTTGAGCATCTTTACTATTTCCCAGCGTTACCGTGACAAGAGCTTGAGTTTGACCTCTCGTAAAAAGACAAGAACTATGTACGGAAGGAAGTATATTCGTCTCTATCTCTATATCTCTTACATCTCTAAGCCCTCTACCGTCGGCTCTTTTGCGCTCATCCAGTATCATTTTACGAACGATCTCTCTTTTATAAAAGTTAACTGACTTCGCAATCAAATCGATATCCCATCCCTCTTTTTGAGCCGTCTCATCTTCCATAATGGAAGCCGCTATGGCATTTAGTCCGCTTGCGCGCTCGCTCTTTGCCATCTGATTTATCGCTTCATATATCTCGTCTTTATAAAATTCATCTATATATACCAAAAGATCATCGTATGGATTATCGACTTTTAACTCCAATTTCGCATGAGGTTTTTTAAGCTCGCTAAATCCCTTCTCATAATCCGAACTCGCTTTAGAAATCGCTTCGGCCGCCACATTTAAAGCTTCGATCGTCTCCTCGTTGGTAAGTTCGTTTATGTTGTGAGTATCTAAAATATCGTTCTCGATCATATCCGGAACCATCAAAGGATCCGGCGACACCATCGGTACGATTTGGATACTTTCGGTAGCTATCGCTCTCATTTCGATCATTAAAAGTTCATCTTTCGTTCCCGATACGAAGAGATCCAGAGTACTTTGCCGAAGCTGTGATTTCGTAGGATTGACTATATATTCATCGTCGATTCTTGCGACTCTAACCGCCGCAACGTTTTTATCAACGGGAAGATCGCTAAGATACAAAGCCGCGGATGAAGCGTTCAACGCCATCGTCTGAAGATCGACTTCGGGGTCACTGCTTAAAACAAACACCACTATCTGAGTAGGATACGCATACCCTTTAGGGAAAAGAGGTCTTAAACTTCTGTCTATTATTCTGGATGTAAGCGTCTCGAAATCTCCGGGTTTCGTCTCTCTTTTTATATAGCCGCCCGGAATTCTTGCCGCGGCGTAACTCTTCTCTATATACTGAACCGTCAAGGGTAAAAAATCTTCATCAACTTTTTTGTCGTCCCTTGCGACCGTCGCCAACACAACGGCATCCTTTTCTCTCAAAAGTACTGCGCCGGCGGCCTGTCTGGCTACCTTGTCTATCTCGTATATCTCTTCTTTATTATTTACTTTGATGCTAACGGTGCAACTCATTACTGATCTTCTCCTTTTTTAAATGGCAAATAGTACCTGCAATCTTCTATCATCTGTTTTACCTTTTTGGGCTTTATCTGCGGTAAATTTCGGTAATAGTATGAAACCTCTATAAAATCTTTTATCTGATGTACCGTATAAATCTTGTCGGCTTTCATATCAAGAAGTCCGAAAAGATCGTCCGGCATAAGCGGAGCGGCGACGGCCACTTTTTTCACGCCCATATTTATGACACTTTTCAATGCGCACATAGCTATAAAACCGCTTTCGCACCCCTCGTCAATCAGCATGACTTTTTTATCTTTTAAATCCGAAACGGTTAATCCTTTTCTATAAAAATGCTGATACTTCGTAATATATTTATGATAAAGCTCTTCCGCCTCTTCATATATATAATCGAATGAAATTCCAAAACTCTTTACGAGCTTCTCCTCGATAACTATATCTCTGCTTTCACTAACTACAGCCAGCTGACATTCGTCGTTGTTGGGAGCGTATATGGCTTGCGTAAACAACAGATCGAAATCAAAACCGTACCTTTGAGCCAATTTTACGGTAAATTCGACACCTCCGCCCGAAAGAGCCAAAAGTATCCAATTCTCATGTTGCATCACTTTAATCGGCAATATCTCTACAAGAGCGTTATAAGCGTCGGCTCGATCTTCGAAAAGATAGTTGTCAAATTCTGAATTTTCTTCCATGGCCGTTTTCCGGATACTGCTTTTGGATCTCTTCGTCCGAGAAACTGAATCTATAATGAAAAATATAGTTCTTCAAAAGCGCATACGCTTCATTCAATTTCCGCATTTTATCCTCTTGTTGATTAAAATCTGGATGATACTTTTTGCTAAGCTCTCTGTATCGTTTCTTGATATCCTCATACGAGACTAAAACGGGCAACTGCATAAACGCCAAAGCATCGTGCACTCTTTTTGAGATATCTTCTTTATTTTGCATAAGCTCCCAAATTCTGACTCATTACAAGTTTCTTCAAATCGTCGTCAAAAAATCTGATACCCACGCCTATATAAGCGTTTTTAGCCTTTTTATTTAAAAAATTATCATAACCGCCATAGATATCCAAATGCTTCAAAAAGTTATATCTTGCACCTATTTTCGCATGAGGATTCGTTCCTCTTACATCGTTTTGCGCGTTAAAATCGAAAACCTCCGCACTCGTTTCAAGAGAATCGTTAAAAAGATAATAATCTATACCCGCACCAACGCTACTCTCGATCAAGCCGCCCCTAACGACAAGATCGTCGATTCTTTTGGCTATCTGTGCCGAGACGAGGATATTCGAACTCTCATGTTTTTTAGGCTCTATGAGCTTTTGGTCGTCATCCATTCTGGAGTAGTCGTCCATACCCACGATATCGAATCTATAAGATTTAGTATCGCTTGGAATATAGTTTAAAGAGAGATATCCCTTCGCATACCCGTCACTTTGCATATAATCACTTCTCATCGCAACCTCAAGCTTTACTTTATCTATCGTATCGAGGATATCTTCTATCTTTCCAAAAGTCTGCGTTCCGGAGCTAAAAAACGAATCTGCCGAAACCAGGGTATTGTTAAGAGGCTTTCTATTTTGGGCTATAACCGCTTCGAGATCCTCTTCAATCTTTGCGAATTTATCAGCAAGCTTAGGCATTTTGTATTTTAAGTTGGCGGACGCGACTTTAAGATCCTTTACCAAAATATCCAAATTCGAAAGAATTTGGGGAAGTTTGGCATTTAGCGTATCGGCACTCACTTTAAATCCCTCTCCGACTCCGGAAATATTTTTCGCCATTTCATTGAAATGCGATATGGTCTCTTTTAATAGATCCAACGAAACCAGTTTGTTCAACTCGCTCGTAATACTCTCTAAATTCGAAAACGTCATTTTAAGGTTTTCTCTTGTCTCTGGCGTCAAAATCTGTCTAAAATCCTCGATAAAAGATTTAAATTCATCGGCGGCCTTAGCCATAGCATCACTCGCATCTTGAATCGTAAGCTTTTGAGGTGCCGATCTTATAAGATCGCCCTCTTTTAAAAATCGCGAAGATTTTCCTATCGATATCTCAAGGTATTTACCGCCGAGCAACGACTCTTGAATAGGTTTGATGGTGGAGTCGTCCGGAAGTTTTATTTTGCTATAGATGAAAAGCTCGGCTAAAATTCCTTTATCTTCGATACTCAAAGATTTGATATATCCGACGTCAAGTCCGTTGGCCTTGACCTTCGAGTTTTCATTGAGTCCCGCCGCATTTTGAAGATAAGCTTTCAACAGGTATCCCTCTTTCGCAAGATTTTTGAAACTACCCACCTGCGTACTAAGGGCAAAAAGAAGCACTAATCCTATAAAAACGAACAAACCGACTTTTGCTTCACTTCGCATAGGCGCTCCTTAACTTTTGTTCAACATTATATAGAAGTATTGTTAATATCAAGATTGTCACTCTCCTCCCCGCTCTGCGGAATCGAATAATCATTTAAAATCCCGCCGTTTCCAGCGTCACCGTTTTCGATATCTTTTATATATCTATACTTTATTCCGCCTATATGCGCAAATTTTACGACCAAATAGATACCTCTTTTTCTAAGTGATTGAGTTCCTCCGCTTGTGAGACTGGGAGTGATGCTCTCTTTGTACTTCAACTCGTAACTCCAACATCTTTTTTTCATTCTAAGCCCCAAACGCCACTCTTTTGTAAAACTATTGTCAAAATCGTAATCAAGACCGCCGAATAGTGAGTAGTGTCTATCAACCACTCTACCGTAATCACCACTTAAAAAGTTGATCTTCGTCTCATTAGGCGCATCCTTATATGTATGATCGATTCTAAGGTTATTAAAATCATCATGATATCTTATACCGGATTGTATCTTTTTTAACTTTTCATATTCATAAGAGTAGATTAGAGTGTTCCTTAGAGTCAAATTCTTCGAGTATAGATAGATTATCTCGTTTTCGGCTTCGTTATATCGTTTGTCCTCCTCTTTATAATAATATTTTTGCGTAAATCGATCGATTAGAAAATTACCTCCTTTTGCATCGTAAAAATAGTTGTTCAATTTTAGAGCGATACTCTTTTTCTCGAGATTAAACGGAATAAAATCCGCAAAATATCCTCTTTTTTTATTGATACTGGGTATCGTGAAAGTAAGAGACGCCTGAAGATTGTGCGTAAACGAAGAGTATTTTTTCATCAAATCCGTATCTAATACGAGACGATGGTAATTGCTAAAATACCTCGCATTGTCGATCGTATCGTTTGCATCCGTATAATTTACGTGAGAATAGTATAGATTTTCACTGATCGAAAAATTCATGAAATCGTTGAAAAACGGCATCGTGAACACAAAAGGTATTGAAAATTCGTGTTGTCTTGCTCCGAGCCCTTCTCTTCTGTATGAATTTTTAAATTTGTAATCTATCGAATATAAAAAATGATTCGATCCCAAAATCCGAGAAAACTGATGATACTGCAAAGACGGAAGAGTCTGAAGGGTGTCGGCGTTTGATAATTTTTGCGTATCGATAAAATATTTGGCATATGCGCCGAAATAGTCCCTATAACCGCTCATATAGTAGTTTATTTTCGATGTTACAAGCTTGTCAACCGCATATTTTCTATCATCTTTTAAATTGATATAATCAATATCGTTCAAGATGGTAATATCCGCTAATAGTCCGTCTTTATAATCATACGGATTCTCTTTTATATATTTGGTAAATATCGCTTCGTTTTTATAATAAATCTCCGCACCTTCGTGAAGTGAGTTTTTTAAATTGTGCTCTCTCGCATACGAGGCTTTTTCGTTAAAGAAACCCAACGTTACACGACCTTTTGAATAAAGAGAATCGGCAAAACGAAAAGTGGTATATAGTCCGACTCCCCTTTCAAGCCTTATTTGAGGATTGAATTGAATATCCCAAGACAAAGACGGAGCATAAAATATAGGCTGTATAAAAAGAAGGTTTTCACTGTTTTCAAACCCTATAACGGGTCTTAAAAGTCCGCTTCTTCTATCACTAATAGTTGGAAACGCCACCCAAGGAAGATATAAAATGGGAATTTTACCTAGATAAAATCTGGGATTGTAGAGTGAAACGTACTCTTTATCTTTATGAAAATGAGCGGTAGAAAATTTCACCTGCCAATCCGGATGCTCGCCGGGACAACTGGAGAGAGAGGCTTTTTTTATTTTATAGTTGTTTTTATCGGCAACCACTTTTTTGCTCTTTATCCATATATCCGATCCTATCTCTTTTATGAAAACGTTCGAAGCTAAAAAGGTACCCTTTTTGAGATCGAAACGGATAAAGTCGGTCTTGTTAATCATCTTATTATTGAAAAAAAGAGTTACGTCGCCTTTTAACGTGATGATTTGACTCTTTTTATCGTAGATCGCTTCGTTCGCGTTAAATACGCTGTTATCGTTGTAGATGACGATATCGCCTTGCGCTTTGAGGATATCGCCTTGACTCTCTATCTCGGAAGCGTAAATAGTATATTTCTGTTTCATCGAAAGATCGCCGGCAAAAACAGAAGAGCAAAGCTGCAGCAAAAAGATAAAAGCCGCAAACCTATGCATCTACCACCATAGTCTTTGCAAATCTATCATGCCAAGTTAATTTTAAAGGGGAAAAAAGAGCTACCGCAAAACCGATATAAAAGAGTATCTCGTCCACTATTCTCATAAAAGAGCGAATAAAACTCGCCTGCCATGAAGGAATATCGAAATACTCGACATCTATCACTCTTATTTTCAATACCATTTTACCGAGAGTTGCACCGTACATTCCGACAAAAAGCGCTTGATACAACACTTTTACTACCAACACGTAAACCATTAGAGATTGCGTATATGCTACGATCTGATCGGGAGCGGTAAGCGTGGCTATTTTATCGCTTATTATAAAAAAGAATAAAAACGAGATAATAATCTCGTCTATAAACATCGCAAATGCCCGCTTATTGACCGACGACAAGGTCAACTCTTGACTCTCGAGTCTGTTTAATAATGCCTCTTCATCCATTTTTCAACGCCTGATAAGCTATATCGCTTCTATATTTTTTGCCGGCGAAGTGAACCTGTCCGCACATAAGATATGCGACATCTCTCGCCTCTTTTATCGAATCTCCCAATCCGACACAGACCAAAACGCGCCCGCCCGTGGCGAAAAGTTTGCCATCTTCTTCGGAAACTCCGGCATAGGAGATATGGGCTCTATCTTTTAACTCGTTTAAAAGCACTTCGTCGATTATGATTTGTGAAGGAGTGGAACTTTTGTACGGATAATTCTCACTAGCCATAACGACACCGACCGCATAGCTTTTTAATATCTCTATCTTTAAATCACCCAAATCTTTGGTAGCGGCTTTATAAAAAAGATCCAAAACGCTGCTTTTTATAAGCGGCATCAAAATTTCACACTCCGGATCGCCGAAACGAACGTTGTACTCGAGTACTTTAGGCTCACCGTCAACGACCATAATACCGATAAAAAGTACGCCTTCATACGGCATATTCTCTTTCTTCATGCCTTTTAGTGTGGGTTTTATAATCTGCTTTTCGATCTTTTCATAAAGTTTATCGTCGATTAAAGGAGTCGGAGCGTACGCTCCCATACCTCCCGTATTCGGCCCTTTGTCACCGTCAAGAAGGCGTTTATGATCCTGCGCGGCCGGAAGAAGCTTATAGTTTTCTCCGTCACATACCGCAAATAGCGAAAGCTCGTATCCCTCCAGATACTCTTCGACAACGATCGCTTTTCCGGCATCTCCGAAACTTTCGCCGCTTAACATCTCTTTCGCCGCTTTTTTCGCTTCCTCCACGGTTTGAGCTATTATCACACCCTTACCGCCGCATAGACCGTCCGCTTTCACTACGACCGGAGGGTTTAAAGCGTCTATAAATTCGGCCGCTTCATCGTAACTATTCGTCTGGATGTAAGAGGCGGTCGGAATCTCATATTTTTTAAGAAAATTTTTCATAAAAACTTTGGAACCCTCAAGCCTTGCGGCATCTTTCGAAGGACCAAAAATTATCAAACCTCTTTTTTTGAAAATATCCACGATCCCATCTACTAGAGGAGCTTCGGGACCTACGATCGTCAAGTCTATTTTATTTTCATGAGCAAAATCTGCAAGAGAGTCATAGTCGTCGATAGATACGTTTTCTCCCAAAGCGGAACTTTTACCGTTTCCCGGGGCGAAATAAAGTTTCGAAACCTTTAAATCTTTTTTTAAAGCGAGCCCGATAGAGTACTCTCTGGCGCCGCTTCCGATTATCATTACATTCATCTAATCACCTGTAAGTAGTTGCCCGAGCGGCCGTCCCAAGAATGATGTAGCCCCAATAAGCTAAAGAATTAGGAGCGACCCTCTCTTTAGGGGCAGCGAACTAGCGCCGCCACACACCAAGAGGCGCACGAACTCCAAGTACAAGTACTGTGTCGGACCCTCTGTTTATGGTTTATCGAACCACTCAGGCTAGGGAAATTATAGTACAGTTTATGTAAAAATAGACTTAGTCGCACCTACTTGAACACCTAGGATATAAACTATCGGCTTTAATACCTGTTTTTAAGCATATTTACTCTTCGTATATTTCCCAATCGACGACCGTTTAACTTCCGGCAAAAAGATAAACTCGCTTTTTTCCTACAAAATCATCGAAAATATAAAACGCATTGTGCTATTATTTCGTTTAATATCACCAAAGGAAAACCATGAAAAAAACGTTTACGGCTATCGTTTTGATTTTTATTGTCATACAACTTATACAAACTAAGAAAACAAATCCGGAAACAGACAAGAACCTAAAGCTCGCCGCACCTGAAAAGATCATGAAAATCTTGAAAAAAAGCTGCTACGACTGCCACTCCTACGAAACGAAGTGGCCTTGGTATTCAAACGTTGCGCCGCTGTCATGGTCTATTGTAAATCATGTAAACGACGGCAGAAAGGCTCTTAATTTTTCAACTTGGAAAGAGATACCCAAAGAAATCAAAACTCAAAGATTAAAAAGAGCTATAAAAACGATCAATAACGAAATAATGCCGCTTCATTCCTATTTATGGTTTCATAAAGACGCAAAACTATCCGCGGGCGATAAAAAGATTTTGTCAAAATGGTTTAAGTCGGAGCTTGAAAAACTCCGAATATAAATATGTTAAGGTGATAATCGATATGGAATTTTTCACGAATTTACATAAGATACTAAAAGCGAAAGAGCCCTCCGAAAAGATCGAACTCTTTGAGGAGTTTTATAAAAATTACAAAGATAACAAGTTGGAATTCGACCGTTCGTTAACAGCCGAAATTTTTGAAACTCCGTCATATGAGAGTATCTGCAAGATCGTACCGGCTACGACGCTTTCAAAAAGAGCTTCTCTCTCGACGAAAAAAGGTAAAGCTCGCTTAATTCACTCCATCGTTCATATAGAATACTCCGCAATCGACTTGGCACTAGATCATGCATATAGATTTTCGGATATGCCAAAAAGCTATTATGACGACTGGCTCGAGGTTGCGGAAGATGAGATAAGACACTTTTTAATGCTTGAGAAAATACTAAAAAATTTGGGATATTCGTACGGGGATTTTCCCGTGCACAGTTTTTTATTCGACGTTTCGCAAAAATCTCTCGATCTTCTTACCCGTATGGCGACGATTCCCAGATATCTCGAGGCTTCCGGTTTGGATTCGAATCCTCTTGTTATAGAGAAACTAAAAAGAATCGACGATGAAGATTCAAAAGAGATCATCAAAGCTTTGGAAATTATTTTGGAAGAGGAGATAGACCATGTAAAAAAAGGGAATAGATGGTTTTTATGGGCTTGCAATAAACATAAAGTGGATAAATCGGACTATTTTGATATCGTACAAAGAGTCCTACCGGGAGCTAAAAAGAAAAAATCGTACGTAAATATAAAATCGAGAAAAAGAGCCGGCTTCAGCTGTGAAGAGATCGAAATCATCAGCACAAAGCCTTGTCCGGATTGATCGCACGCTAATGAAAAAAAGCCGCGGGAAGATCGGCATGACCGAAAAATATATCGCCGTTTTTATCTTTCAACATACTTTTTAATATATCGACGGCTCTTTTTTTCGTCTCGTCGTCAAAATAGATCAACATATTTCTGCAAAAAATATAATCGAACTCACCGATATTTTTAAAGTTATCATCAAATATATTGAATACTTTAAAATCGACACTATCTCTTATCTTGTCGGCGATCAAAAAGCCCTTATCGGTTTTTTCGAAATATCTCTCTTTTATCGACGAAGGTACTCTATGAAGAGTGCGATCCGTATATAATCCTCTTTTTGCATGTTCGATTACTTTCGAATTTATATCGGCACCGATTATCTCGAAACCCTTTTTATCAACACCGGCTTCAAAAAGTGCCATAGCTATCGTATAAGGCTCCTCTCCCGTTGATGAGGGGATAGATAAAATTCTAGTGAAACCAAAAGAGTTTTTAACCTTTTCGACCATAAGATCTATCTGTCTCATTTCACGGTAAAAATAGGTCTCGTTAACGCTTAAATAGTCGATAAGCTCTTGTTTTAAATGTTTATCTTCAATTAAATTTCTCAAAAACGAATCAAAATCGAAAAAACCTCTTTTTTTACAAAAATTCACTATTTTATCGGTTACGATATCTCTTTTTTTATCAAAGTCTATTCCGGTCTCTTTTTTAAAAAAATCAAAAATATTCGACGCGTCATCAAAAACGGACTCTATCTCCCTAACCTCTTGCAATACCATATCATCATCCTTTTTTTAAATTAACCTACTAGATTTCCGAACTTGACGACCTCGTCGATAATTTTCTCAAGATCCATCAATTCGACTTTATCGTTTATCTCTTTAGCGTTTTTCGGCATCCCGAAAATCACGGCACTCTTTTGACTCTCCGCCAAACACCTGCCTCCCGCATCAAGAAGCTTGGAACAACCAAGAGCTCCGTCACTCCCAATACCCGTTAAAATGACGCCCAACAACGAAAAATTATCCTTCAACTCGTACGCCGATCTCACCAGAGTGTCGATATCGGGATTGAAACCGTTTTTCAAAGAGTCTTTTTTTTCCATCTTAAGTACCCCTTTTTCGAAAACGAATCTACAAAATCCGGAGCATACATAAACTCTACTTCGCAATAGCGCGCCGCCGTCTTGAACCAAGCCGACACTCAAAGAGCACTTTTCATCAAGCGCTCGCGCGAAACTAGGCAAATACTCCTCTCCCATATGTTGGGCTATCACGATCGACGCGGAAAAATCACTTCCAAGCGAGGAGAGTATCCTCTGGATATGTCCCGGACCTCCCGTCGAGGCGGCTATTATTACTAATTTACGTTTTAAAGAGTTCAAGTTTCGAGTTTAGCTCTTCGGTCATTTTATTCAGATGTTCCGCGGCACTGGCAATCTCTTCTACGCTTCTGGCGCTGGAGGAAGAGATCGTGTTGATCTGTTCGACTTTCTTGACGACCGTCTCCACATCTTTACCCGTCTTTTCAAAATCTTCGACCGTTCGTTCCGTCGCGACTGTCGCGCTTTTAACAAGCTGTGTCGTAGAGTTTATCTTCTCTTGCGCATCTTCGGCATTGAGAGAGAGCTCTTCTATCTCTTTTGAATTTCTACTCATCTGTTCACTCGTATCCATGATAGCCTGTACTATTACGCTTATTGTCGCGTTTATCTCGGAGAGTGATTTTTGAGTTCTCTCGGCTAATTTCCTAACCTCATCGGCAACAACCGCAAAACCTTTTCCATGTTCACCTGCCCTAGCGGCTTCGATAGCCGCGTTCAACGCCAAAAGATTCGTCTGATCCGCTATATCCGAGATTACTTCAAGTATCCCTTTTACCTGTTCGGCGTCGTTTGAGAGAGTATGCATCTTTTGAGCCATCTCAAGCTCTATATGGGTGCTATGGCGTACTTGATCCGTAAGTTTCAATATCTCGTCTCTGGCTTCATCCAAGTTTATGCGAGCTTTTTCGATATCGACTTTACTTTTTTGCGCCTGCGAAACCGACTCTTTTACTTTCTCCATTATTTCGTGTGCGTATTTCGTAGCCTCGTTTATAATCTCCACCGAACTCTCTACATTGTTACCGACTTCAAACGACGTAGTCGAAAGTTCATGAGATATGGACGAATTTTCACTTGAGGATGTTTTTGCTTTTGATATGAGCTCTTTAAAAAGCTCCATCAAACCGGATATCTGTTTCGTCATAAGACCCATCTCGTCATCCGTTTTTATCGATACTTTAGTATTTAGATCTTTGGTTCGATAAATCTTATCGATATATTCGCTTATATTGTCGATAGATCTTTTAAACGACCTGATTGTTAAAAAAGAGAGAATGACCGATACCACCAACGATATAAGCAAAATCGTACCTATACTCTTTTTTGCGAAGATATCGTCATCTCTGGCCTGCTCTATCGAGTGAACCAACAGATCTTCCACTTGGTTTGCCAAAGTCGTGACATTATTGTCCATAGTGGCCAATTCGTTGTGAAGCTCTTTTATATCCTCTTTGGAATGAAGCGTCTCACCGTTTTTTATATCTTTTTCGAATTTTCGAAGAGACTTTTCGTATTTTCTCTGTTTTGTTTCAAGATTTTTCACTTCACTCAAAAATTCGCCGTATTTTCGTTTCGAGATCTCATCTTCGTTGTACTTTATAGCCTCCAACGCTAACTCTTTAGCTTTTTTTATCGTCCGATCGGTCTTTTCTTCAAGATTTTTTATGCTCTTTTCAAGCTCTTTAAAAGCGGAAGATTCAACATCTTTTGAAGCCAAGATCAGCTCGTATGTCAAAACTTCCTCTTTTAAAATATTTTTTTCAAGCTTCATTACGCTCTCGTTCAACGGTATTTGAAACTTGGTAACCTCTTCTATCTCGTCACCTATCGAATTCAAACCCGAATAGGCCAATGCTCCGACCGTTGCCAAAAGGGCTATGACGATTAAAACCGTACCGATAATTTTTGTCGATAAATTCATATCATAACTCCGTTAATGTTAGTTATGATATATATCGGCAAATCTGATAAAAAATAACCTTCAAAAAAGTTTTTTTATTCTAAACCAAACTGCTCGAAATAGTCCGCTATCTCATCTTTATCGATACTGTTTTTCTTATTTTTATATATATTTTCCTCAAGCTTCTTTAGAATTGCTTTTATATACTCGCCCTTATTCGCGAAAGCTAATAAAATATCGTATAACTCTTTATCGTCTTTAGCTCTTTTTATTCGATCCACAACAGGTTTTTCGATCCTTTTTTTAGATGGTTCGTATCGCAAAACCAAATATGTAAACAAACTTCCCAACAATGCTCCGACAAAAAGGTAGAGATATCCGTTTTGATTTTCGGTTTCAACCGGATTGGAAATCTCGCTTTTTTGACGATCGCTTCTTTTTATCTCCTCTTGTAAAGTTTTCGAGGTCTCGATTTTCGGCTCTATCGCACTAGCGGCGGACGCTTTGACCTTTATCTTTATGGGAGACGTTCTCTTTGTTCTCTTTTTTCGAGTTTTTGAATCAAAATAGCTAAACTCCAAAGATGGCACCACAAAATCGCTATCCGCGATAACAGCTATCTTCTGCGTAAATTTTCCTACGTACTTGCCGTCATGCAAACCGCTTTGAATCTTCGGCTCGTCGGCATATACCACGGCTTGAGGAATATCCATCTCGAACTTTTCGATATCGTCAACATTCCCCTCTCCGGTGATCGTAATTGTAATATTTACGGGTTTTCCGGCACTCACTTCCCTCTTGTCCGCTTTAACTTCTATATTAAAATCTCCATAAACTTCCAAATTATCCGGTAGAGCCTCAACATGAAGTTTCTCCTCATTTGAAAAGATCTTTTTCCATTCCAAAGAGGAGATGAAAGAGTTGAAAAACGGATCGTCGAAAAAGGGATCGGAAAATCCCCCGATCGAATTTCTTCTTCTTACTTTCGTACCGATATTCGCGACGACGGAAGGAATCGTAAAATCACCGGGCTTTTGAGCAAAAAGCATGTACGAATAAGTCTGAACGATATAATCTCCCTCAATCGACTGTTTAACACCCTTTATCTCTTTTACCCAAAAATTTTTCAAATCCGGCGGTGAAAGCTCGATCTTGTCGGCTTTTGTTCCTCTTTTTTGTTTGAACTTAAGATCCAATCTCACGCTCTCGCCCACTTTTATATCATGTTTATCCAATTTCATCTCGAGAATATAAGGTGCGCCCGCTTTGGCTTGTGAAGGTTTGACAACTTTAAGAACGAGCGGATCGGTTTTATAAACTTTACCGTCAACCTCCACGCTAAAGGGCGGGATTTTAGTGGTCGTTCGCGGCGCGAATGTATAACTTTTAGAATATGATTGACTCATTTTACCGTTGACGATAGTCGTACTTTGGGAGTTGGAAGTTCCCAGAACTTCAAAACCGCCTATCTTTTTGATATCGGGAAATTTTACATCGCTTCCCTGAGCGGATATGGTAAAATTCACACTATCGCCTTTAAAAATTTCGCTTTTATCAAGAGTCGCTTTCACATCGGCCGCCAAGATACTTGCGGCAAATAAGAGCGAAATTATTATCAATTTACCAAGGTTTGATTTCATCTTTGTTCTCTCCTTTTGTCGGAAGCTCCATCATAAGAGTATTTACACCTCTTTGCTCCAACATTTTTTTATATTTTCTCTCCTGCATGTCGGAGATGGGAATATTTTTTTTCTTAAAAGATTTTTGATTCTCTTTTTTATTACGTTCTTCGTTTTTATTTTTTTCTTTCTCTTTTTTTCCCTCGCTTTTTTGCTCGTTTTGTTCTTTTTCATCGGATTTTTTATCTTTTTCGCGATCTTTTTTTTCGCCCTTTCGCTCTTTTTGCGTTTGATCTTTTTTTTCACTTTTTTGCCGGTCGTCTTTACGATCTTTTTTATCTTTTTGATCACCCTCTTTTTTTTGTTCGTCACTCTTTTTTTTATTTTCGTTTCGCTTATTCTCTTTTTGATCTTTTTGTCGCTCTTTCTTATTTTGCTCCTTTTGCTTCTCGTTTTTCTTTTTTTGTCGCTCTTTTTTCTTCTTTAAAAGCTCATAATTGAATCTGGTATCTTCATCCTCTTTTATCTTCAAAGCTTTTTCATAAGATCCTATCGCTTCGTCGATCTTTCCAAGCCGGGCATAGGTATTTCCCATATTATGAAGTTTTTTAAACTCCAGTTTTTTATCGTTTACTTTTTGGAAATTCTCCAACGCTTTTTTATATTCGCCCGCTTTATAATAACTGTCCGCCAAATTAAAAAGTGCATTGGCATCACCATCTTTAGCAAGCTTTTCATAATAAGCCGCCGCCTTTTGATAATCTTTTTTTTCATACGCTTCTTTAGCCTTTTTTATATCCATAAAATCGAAAATCCCCGCATTCAAATAGATCGCCGCGATAAATAAAATTAAAATCTTCATCCGATACTCCTTTTTGGCAAAGAAAAAAAGCCCGCAAATAAGAAAATTACCGCCAATACGAGAGGATAGTAAAAAAGCTCTTGTCTATTTTTAATAGTCGTCTCCCGTGTCAATGTAGCTTTGAATTTCGATTTGATAATCTCCGCCATAGATTTGATATCGTCATCTTTAAGGCTATACACCATATAAGCTCCGCCCGTTTGTAAAGCCAAGGATTTGACAAAATCGTTTCGTTTCACAATGACGATATCGCCGTTTTTATCTTTTAAAACTCCGTTTTTACCCTTGATGACTCCGCCCTTTTTCGTACCTATCGCATAGATGAAAACCGTTATGTTATGTTTTTTCGCATACTCTATCTCACGACTCAAATCACTCTTGTCTCCACCGTCGGTAAAAAGAACCAAAACCTTTTTATCTTTGTTTTCAAAAAGATTGTTCGCCGCTTCAAGCGCGCTCAAAAGACTCGTACCACGAAGATTCAGATACTCTAGTCCAAGATTTTTAGTCAAAAATTTAAGCGAACTAAAATCCTCGGTTAACGGAGCTATCAAAAAAGAGCGCGAACTAAAACCTATAAGCGCCACTTTCGCGTTATCCATATATTTCAAAAAATTATTAAATTTTCTCTTTGCGAATTCGAACCTATTTGGATAGATGTCGTCCGAAAACATCGACTGAGATATATCAAATCCGACCACTACGTTTATAAAGCTGGATTTCACCTTTATCTCACCCTCTTCGATCTGAGGACGAGCCAAAGCGATGACGGCGAATATGAATGAGAATATCAATAAAAGATTTCTGACTTTTTGGCTAATTCCGCTGTTTGGTACTCTGATTTTTTGTAAAACCTCGGGTCTAAACACCTTCTCAAGTCTCGATCCGCCTTTTTTCAACATCATAAACATCGGCACCGTTAGAAGAAGCGCTAGCAATAGCTGCGCATTTGCGAAATTCATTTTAAAGCTCCTTGGTTTCTATAAAAGAAAAAGACCGTCAACAATACTATCCCTAAAGCCAACGGATATTGAAAATAGTAATTTTTTTGGATGTATTTGTTGGCTTTTATCTCGCTTTTTTCAAGTTTATCGATCGTTTCGTAGATCGCTTTCAGCTTGGCTATGCTATTTGCCGTAAAAAATTTACCGCCGCTTTGTTCGGCTATGTAATTCAAAACTCCGGCGTTAAAATCGCCTCTACCGCCTATACCTATGGTATATACTTTTATACCGTATTTTTGGATTGTCTTTATCGCCACATCCAAAGGAATCGTACCGGTGTTATCCATACCGTCGGTTAATAAAATCGCGATTTTATTTTTCGATCTGCTGTTTTTGAAGAGGTTGGAGCTTAAAAAGAGCGCTTCGTACAAAGCCGTTCTTTGAGTACCCGCCACCCCGACGTTCAATCTTTTTAAAAGTCTTTTTATACTCTTTTTATCGTAAGTCAAAGGTACCGCTACATAGGCGAAATCGGCGAAAATCGTCAAACCGACTTTGTCATGAACTCTTTTTTGCAAAAAATCCTCGACAATATCTTTGACGATCGTGAATTTATCGTTCTCCTGCATCGAGCCGCTCGCATCCATAATGAGCGATATTTCGTATCCTTTGTCATTTTGAACGCTAACTTCGTTTTGAATTACCGGTGAAGCGAGCGCCGCACTGAAACATACAACAATAAAAAACTTCACTAAAGAGATACCTATATTTCTCTTTTTTATCGCTTTTTGAAGCATCAAGCTTCCGGGAAAAAATATAGCTTCGCTTTTAGCTTTACAAAATCTGGTACAAACCGGATACAAAAGAGGCAACAAAAACCATACCGGATATTCGAAAATTATATCCGCCATTTTATATCCTTTATAAACATCTTTATTTCACTCTTCAACTTTTCATCCATCGTCGGAACCTCTTTTTTATATTTGTAAGGCTCAAGCTTTTGGACCAACTTCTCATACACCTCTTTATCTTTATCATCGACAAACGTACTTACATCTTCTATAAAAGTATATGCGACGCTTTTTGAGTCGTCGAAATCGATATTTTCTATTCTCTCTTTGGCAAGTTCGAATTTACTCTTTTTAAATCTTCTTTTGACTCTTCTTTTTCTAAAACGAAAATAGAGCAAAACTCCTACAAAAAGTAAAACGACCGCGACGCTCATACCAAAAAGTAAGAGTAGTGAATCGTCCTCAATCGCCACTATTCCCTTTATATCTCTTAACTCCTGCATAATTTAACCTTTTAAGATCTGTGAAGCTCTGATATAGATATCTTCATCGGTATAAATTTTGCCGTAGGTGATTTTATGCTCTAAAAAATGTTCGCTCAATTTTCGGTCATGCTCTTTTAATATCTTTTCATATTCATTGACGACAAACGAGTTCATATAAAGATTTTCTCCTTTTAAAGAAGAGGGATCGACAAACCTATACTCTCCCTCCAAAGATGGCGACTCTTCAAAACGATCGCGAACGATCAAAGCGTATAGCTGATGCTTGTGCGCTATATTACCGAGATCGACATCGGAGTAAAAATCACCGATAAGTAAAATTATGGATTTTCTTTTTACGGTGGCGTTGATATAGTCGCAAAAAAGCTTAAAATCGACCTCTTTTGCAACCGCGTCAATCGTCAATGCCGACCTTAAAGTATCTTCCACAACTCCCATATTTTTAGTAGGCTTGACAAAATGCTCCACTTTATCGCTGAAAAAGAGCGTACTTAAACGATCGGAATTCTTGATCGCCGAAAAACCAAGCAGCGTCAACAGCTCGGCCATAGTCTCTTGTTTCAGTCTAACCGATCCGAAATTTATCGATCCTGAGACCATAAAGGCTACGATAATATTCAACTCTCTCTCTTCGTTAAAAACGTTTACCTTGACATCCCCCGTTTTTGCCGTGGCTTTCCAGTTGATTTTTCGAACATCGTCACCGAAATCATACTCTTTGATTTCGGCAAAATCTATTCCATCCCCCTTAAAAGCGGTGAGAGTGTTTCCCAGATTCCCGGTAAAAACCTCTTTTTTCGCACGAAGCAAAATCTCTTTGACAAGCGTCTCGATCATAACAGAACCTTACGGAGCTTTGACGGCTTGTAAGACCTTTTGAATGATAAGATCACTCGTAATACCCTTGGCTTCAGCTTTGTAGCTTAGTATTATTCTATGTCTTAAAACATCCGCAACAACTTGGGCGACATCCAAGGGAGTTACGTAATCTTTACCGTTTATGAGAGCATGAGCTTTCGAAGCTTTATAAAGATCGATAGAACCTCTAGGGCTTGCACCGAACTCGATATATTCGCTCAAATCATTCAACGAGTACTCTTTGGGTTCTCTTGTCGCAAATATGATTTTGAGCATATATTTTTGCACCGCGTCATCTACATGAACCTCTTTGAATTTCTCTTTAATATCTTCGATATCTTTTTTATCCGCAACTTTTCTAACCTCTTGGAAACCGTTTTTTGCTACTCTATTTACTATCTCGAACTCTTCTTCTATCGTATTGTAACCCACAAGCACCTTCATCATAAAACGATCCAATTGAGCTTCCGGCAATCTATACGCCCCCTCCTGCTCCACAGGATTTTCGGTAGCTAGAACTAAAAACGGTTTATCCACCGAAAAAGTGGTATCGGCGATAGTCACCTGCTTCTCCTGCATAACCTCCAAAAGTGCCGATTGAACCTTTGCCGGCGCTCTATTGATCTCGTCGGCTAGAAGCATGTTCGTAAAAACCGGGCCTTTTTTAACCGAAAATTTTCCCTCCTTTTGATTATAGATCTCTGTTCCGGTTATGTCGCTTGGAAGAAGATCCGGAGTAAATTGAATTCTCTTGCTATCCAAACCCAACGCTCTTGAAAGTGCGTTTATTGCGGTAGTTTTAGCAAGTCCTGGAACTCCCTCGACCAATATATGACCGTCAGCGATAAGTCCCGTCAATAAAGAGTTTATCAAATGATCTTGTCCGACGATTATCTTTTGAACCTCTTTTTTTATGGTAGATATTTTTTCCTGCATCACAATCCTTTAATAATTATTTCATTCATATAGAATATTTTTGTGTTAAACGAATTATAATGAAAAAATATTAATAGAGTGTTAATAAAGATACTTTATAGTGATCGTATCAACTATGGCAACTCTATATCGTCTATTATCTGATTTTGATATTGGAGTTGTTCTATCTTTTTTTTGAGATATCTGTTCTCTTCGCGAAGTGCCGTATATTTGTGGTATTTTTTATTGATATCTTTACTTATATAGTATATCTGGTTTGATATATAAATTTTCGGCAATAAAAAAAGAAGTGCGAAAAATACTACGATATATGTCCATATAAGCGAACTGAAGGAGATATTCTTCTCTCTATTTTGCTCATCGTCCAGTTGCGAAAGCAGTTCGCTTTTTGCTTTTGTGTTAGAGTTTCGTCTTAAAGAGTCTGAGTTTTGCACTTCTGGCTCTAAAATTTTTTCCAAGCTCTTCTTCTCCTGCGGTAATTGGATTTTTCGTTAAAATTTTTCCGTAAGAGTGATTGTTTCCGCAACTACATCTATAAACTTGCGGCAAACAGATACAACTCTTCGACCACTCTTTGAAACTCCGTTTTACGATCCTATCTTCAAGTGAATGAAAAGAGATTATAGCCACTGTAGCATTAGACAACTTTAAATCCTCGATATTTTTCAACAATCTTTTTAACTCGCCCAACTCGTCGTTGACCTCGATGCGAATCGCCTGAAAAACTTGGGTCGCCGGATGAATCTTTCTCGATCTTAAATGTTTCGCTATAAACGAAGATAACTCCTTCGCGCTCGTAAACTCTTTCTTAATTCGCTCGTTAACGATCAAAGCGGCTATTTTTCTATACTCTCTCACCTCGCCGTAATTTTTAAAAATCTCTTCAAGTTTCTCTTTATCGTAACCGTTTACGACATCGTACGCGGTGAGAGATTTAGATCTGTCCATTCTCATATCCAAACAATCCGACTCGAAACAAAAACCTCTCTTTTGATCGTCAAGTTGCAAGGACGAAACGCCAATATCGGCCAAAACGCCTCTTACGTCCGAAGTATCGATATCGAAAATGGTCTCGGAAAATCTACCGTGCAAAATCTTTACTCTATCACCGAAAGGATGAAGTCTCTTTTTTGAAAACTCGACCGCCGTTATATCTTGGTCGATACCTACGATTTTTATGTTTTCATTCATCTTCAACAAAGCTTCGCTATGACCGCCGTACCCTAAAGTACAATCGATAACGGTACCTTTTCCCATATTTTTGAAACTATCGATCACTTCATTCACTAAAACTGGAATATGCGGAATCTCATTTAATGTCATGATGATATAATATCACAAATAACCAAAATGAAGGCGACATTCATATGAAAAACAAACTCGTAGAGGAGTTAAAAGATATCTCGTTATCGATGTTCCGTAAAAATTTTCTAGGTATTTTTCATGGATCGATCTCTGCAAAACTTGAAGAGGATTGCTTTATCATAAATAAGAAAGAGTCGATCTTCGACGATATGCAAGATAGCGACTTTATCAAACTTCATGCGAAAAAAGACGCCAGATGGAACGAGGCTAGTCTCGATTCGGATATACATTTGAATATATACAAATATGTAAGCAGCGCAAAATACGTCGCGTACGCCATGCCGCCTTTCACGACGGCATACGCTCTTGATTTTTCCACGATTTATCCCAAAGATTACTTCGGAAAAAATAAATTCGATAAAATCGAAGTCTATGATCCGAAAAATTTCGATACATGGTATGAAAGATCCGCGAACGAAATTTATCAATACTTTAAAAAAGAGGATCACGATATAATGGTCATAAAAGGTTACGGTGTTTATGCATACAATAGAAACCTGACGACACTAGTTAAAAATATAGCAATTTTAGAAAATAGTTGCAAAATACTTCACTATTCTCTATATAATAAAATAGGTAGAAAAAATTACCCGATCTCGTGATTTTTCTCTCTTCCTTAGAGCATACTAAAATACTTTACTTAGTAAATATTAATAATGTAATAATCAGCAAAACTTATATTCTGTTTAATCAAATTAGAATATAATTCATCTATATTGTTAAAAAGGTAGGTCATGATTTCTTGGATGCAAAAGCATAGGAAGTATCTTGTTGTTACGATTTGGATAAGTACGATCGCTTTTGTGGGTGCAGGTTTCGTAGGCTGGGGAGCGTATAGTTATAACCAGGATAAAGCCAACTCCGTAGCGACGGTCGGGAACGAAGAGATAACCTTAAAAGAGCTTCAATCGGCCTATTCAAACCTCTATAACTATTACAATCAGATGCTCGGTGGTCAGCTTACGAAAGAGAAAGCCAAAGAGCTCCGCCTTGAAGATATCGCCTTGAATCAACTCATCCAAGAGAGCCTATTGTTAAATTACGCAAACGAAAACGGGATCATAGCTCTGGATGAAGAGATAGTCGCTAAACTCCACTCCATAGAGTCGTTCCAAAAAAGCGGTCGATTCGATAAAGATCGTTATTTTCAAGTTTTAAAAAGTATCGGTACGGACGCGAGAAGCTTCGAGCGGGGAATAGAAAAAGAGATCGTTATAGAGAAGTTGAACTCTCTTTTGAATCTGCCCGCAGCTCCCGTTGAGTCGAAAATGTTATTCGCCTCCGCTTTTATGGAGGATAAGCTTAAAATAAAAACCGTCACCGTCAACCCCGAAGATATTAAAATCGAAGATAACGAACTTAAAAAATATTGGCAAGAGCACAAAAACTCCTACCTTAGTAAAAAAAGCTACGAATTGGAAGCCGTTACGGTAAAATCGGACGAGATCGAAGTGGATGAAAAGAGTCTGCGAGAGTATTACAACGAACATAAGGGACTTTTTAAAGGTGAAGACGACAAAATTCTTCCTTTTGAAAAGGCGAAAAACAAAGTAGCGAAAAAGCTCAAAAAGAAAAAGGCGAAAACAAAGATTCTAAAAAAATATCTTGCGATGAAAAACAAAAAAACAACCGGTCAAAAGATGGTGATAACGGAAGGTCAAAACGGTATAAATACGCAAAAACTCCATAAGACCCCGGTAGGTTCGTTCGTAAAAACGATCGAACTTGAAGACGGATATATGACGGCCAAACTAATAGCTATAAACAATCCGCAACCTTTGGAATTTGAAAAAGCCAAGGAGTCGGCAAAAACCGATCTTTTGGCTTTAAAATTAAAAGAGAGCCTCGAAAAAAAAGCGAAAGAGGAGTTAAAATCGCTAAAAGATGCGAAAGTGACGGAGTTTATCGGTAAAGATGACGCCGATAAACTTGATATGCTCGATAAAAACGAGGCTATACGATTTTTAAACCATCTTTTTGCATCCGCACAAAAAAACGGTTACTATCTATTCGATAAAAAAGCGCTCGTTTATGAAATAACCGATCAAAAACTTTTTAACAAAGCGAAATTCAAAGAGAAAAAAGAGGATATTCAAAAGAGTGCGAAAGCTCTTAAGCAAAACCATATACAACAAGAGTTGATCAAAACTCTTCAAAAAAAATATAAGATAGAAAAACACTTTAAAGGATAAGGTTTGAGCATGATCATCTTGGGCGTGGATATAGGATCTACAAAAATTTGTGCTATCATCGCACAAAAAAATGAAAACGGCACTATCAAGATATTAGGTGCCGGCATATCTAAATCACAGGGAATCAAAAAGGGCATTATCACAAATATCGAGCTTGCATCCAGATCGATAAAACATGCCATAAACGATGCCAAAAGAGTTGCCGGTACTCATTTTGACCAAGTTATCGTATCGATGTCGGGAGCATATACCAAAAGCGTTGACAGTCACGGCGTAGTAAATGTTCCCAGCAAAGAGATCGGTATCAAAGAGATAAACCGCGTGATGCAGATGGCTGATCATAATGCGAATATTCCTAACGAATACGAGAAGCTTCATGTACTTCCGTATAACTTTAAAGTTGACGACCACACGAACATAGACGATCCTCTCGGGATGAACGGCTCACGCCTTGAAGTGCAGGTTCACATCATAACGGTACTCAAATCGAGTCTTAACAATCTTAAGAAAGCCGTCAAATCGGCATCTTTGGAGATCGACAATATAGTACTTACCGGTTACGCTTCAAGCATAGCCGTTTTAAACGACGATGAAAAAGAGCTCGGCGTCGCTGTCGTGGATCTTGGAGGCGCTACGACTAATATCGCCGTTCATCTTGGAAATTCCATACGCTACAACGACTTCATAGGTGTCGGTTCGGCAAATGTCACGAACGATCTCTCGATGGCTCTACACACTCCGGTCACGGCGGCGGAAAAGGTAAAAATAGAGCATGGATCTTTGAAATTAAACAGCAACGAGACTATCGAATTGCCAGCGATTGGCGACGAAGGAAGCTCTCATGAAGTATCTTTGGAGATCGTAACCAACGTCATATACGCCAGAATCGAAGAGACTCTATTATTGGTCGCAAAATCCATCAAAGAGAGCGGATTCAAAGATCAACTTGCCGCCGGCGTCGTCTTAACCGGCGGCTTGACGAAATTAGACGGAATACGCGAACTAGCTTCGGCTATATTCAACAATATTCCGGTCAGACTCGCAAGGCCGAACGAAGAGAATATAGAGGGAATGTTCGAAACTCTCAAAGAGCCCGAGTTTTCGACGGCTATCGG
>Ga0256914_1001190_pt1 | contig 24466 bp, 21 predicted proteins | sample HulkmetaG_FD_191571 | JGI IMG/M metagenome (GOLD analysis project Ga0256914, IMG submission 191571) | Hydrothermal chimney microbial communities from Main Endeavour vent field at the Juan de Fuca Ridge, Pacific Ocean - Hulk | ecosystem: Environmental > Aquatic > Marine > Hydrothermal vents ... | reverse complement strand
CGGGCTACGCGTTCGGCATGGGCCCGGAGCGCATCGCCATGCTGCTACACGGCGTGGATGACATCCGCTACTTCTTCAGCAACGACGTCCGCTTCCTGGAGCAACTTTGATCTCACGCCAAGACGCCAAGTCGCCAAGGAAATAAGGAGCAAGAAAGGATGGATGAGAATGAAATTGCGGCGGTTGTGGTGGATGCGGCCTACACAGTCCATGTCACCACAGGCCCGGGCCTCCTTGAATCCGCCTATGCTGCGATGCTTGCCTACGAACTGCAGCGACGCGGACTCTCCATTCAGACAGAAGTCCCCATCCCCTTGATCTACGACGGCGTTGTCCTGCAAAAAATGGCTTATCGCGCTGACATCATCGTCAACGATAAAGTCGTTCTGGAACTGAAATCTGTCGGAAAACTGCTGCCCGTACACAAAAAACAACTATTCACCTATCTCAGACTGTTGGATAAACGGCTGGGACTGCTCATCAATTTTGGCGCAGCCCGGATCAAGCACAACATCCAGCGCGTTGCCAACGGCATGCCCGATTAACCAAATCCCAAACACATACGCTCACGCAAGAACAGGCGTAACCTCCCCTTTTCTTCTTTCCCTCTTTGCGCCTTAGCGCCTTTGCGTGAGATCAACAGAGAGGTCATTATGCGAGTACCTTTATCCTGGCTAAAAGAATTTGTCGACATCACCCTACCGGTAGATGAGCTGGCAGAACGGCTCACCCTGGCGGGGCTGGAAGTCGGCCACATCGACTACATCGGCGTGGCAATGCCCGCGTCGGTAAAAATGAAAAAACAACTCAAAGCCGATGACATCATCACCGGCAACGGCCACATTGCCTGGGAACGCGATAAAATTTTCGTGGGCGAAGTCATCAGCGTTGAAAAACACCCCGATGCCGACCGCTTGACCCTGGTCACCATTGCCTATGGCGCCGAAGAACCGCTGACCGTGGTCACGGGAGCGCCCAATCTCAAGCCTGGCGACAGCGGCCAAAAGGTGGCCTTTGCCACTGCCGGCGCCCGACTCATCGACGCCTACGCCGACACATTCAAAGTGCGCAAGCTCAAGCCGGGCAAGATTCGCGGCATTCTCTCCCAGGGCATGGTCTGCTCCGAACGCGAGCTGGGCATCTCCGAAGAGCATGAAGGCATCATCATCCTGCCCGAGGATGCGCCCGTGGGTGCGCCCCTGGCCGACTATCTGGGCGATGTGGTCTTCGACATCGACATCACCCCCAACATGATTCGCATCTCCTCCATCATCGGCGTGGCCCGAGAAGTGGCAGCCATCACCGGGGCCCCGCTGCATGTTGCGATGCCCACCTGGGAGACTTCGGCGCCCGCGGCCAGCCAATACGCAGATGTCGAAATCATCGACGATGACCTGTGCTATCGCTACACCGCCAGCATCATCCGCCAGGTACACACCGCGCCCTCTCCTTTCTGGATGCAGCATCGCCTGAAACTGGTGGGACAACGGCCCATCAACAATCTGGTGGACGCCACCAACTACACCATGTTCGAATGGGGAAAACCGGTTCATGCCTTTGATTACGATAAATTGCTGGCCCGGGCCCAATCCATCGGCCAGGAAAAGGTCAAAATCATCATACGTCGGGCTCAGCCGGGCGAAACCATAACAACCCTGGATGGTGAAAATCGCCTGCTGGATGGCGACACCCTGCTCATCTGCGACGAAGTGGGCCCCGTTGCCCTGGGTGGCGTCATGGGCGGACTGGAAACAGAAGTCTCCGACAAAACCCAAAACATCCTGCTGGAATCAGCCACATTCAACTTCATCAACATTCGCCAGACCGCCAAGAAGCTGAAGCTGCCCTCTGAGGCTGCGTATCGCTTCAGTCGGGGCGTGCCCTCAGAATTGGACCCGGTGGGCAACATCCGCTGCGCCCAACTCATGGCCGATTTAGGTGGCGGTAACATTGCCCAAGGCCTCGTGGATGACTATCCTCGCCAGCAAGAAGTGGTAGAAGTGCCTGTTACCGTGCAGGATGTACAGCGCTGGTTGGGCATTGATTTAAGCCTGGATGACATTGCCGCGCTGCTCCATCGCCTGGAATTTGATACCCGCATCGAAGGTGAAACGCTGTGGAGCACCGTGCCCTGGTATCGTCTGGATGTGAGCATCACCGCGGACTTGCTGGAAGAAATCGCTCGCATCTATGGCTACGACAACCTGCCCGAGACCCTGCTAAAGGATGAATTGCCGCCGCAACGCCACAACTGGGCCTGGGAGCTGGAAGAGCGCATCCGCGATATCTTGGTGGCCGCGGGCCTGCAAGAAACCATCAACTACACCATGACCTCGGTGGAGAACTATCGCAAGATGTTCAGCGCCCACCCCGACAAAGCGCCCGGGCCCGAGATGTTCGTCACCCTGGCCAATCCCCTGAGCCAGGATCGCAATGTGCTGCGGCGCTGCCTGGGCGTTAGCGGGCTGGAAAATCTGCAACGCAATCTGCGCTACACCGATCGCATGAGCACCTTCGAGCTGGGCCTGGGCTATCGGCCCGAGGCTGGCGATGGAACCTTGCCCGCGGAGGTGCGCATGCTCAACATCGCACTCACCGGCCCGCGCGATCCCGGCAACTGGCTGCACCGTGATGAAAGCCCCATGGATTTCTACGACATGAAGGGCGTGCTGGAAGCGCTGTTCGATCGCTTGGGCGCCAGCGATGCCATCACCTATCGGGCGGAGCGGGCTCCGCTGTACGGACCCAAAGTTGCAGCCATCTACCTGAACGAGACCAAACTGGGCAACTTTGGCGAAATTCATCCCAAAGTACGCGAAGCCTTCGATTTACCTCAGCAGCCTGTGGTGATGATGGGCATGCACATCGACGCCCTGATTCCCTACATCCAGACCAAGAAAAAACTGCATCCCATCAGTACATTCCCCGCGGTCAAGGAAGATATTGCTCTGGTCGTGGATGAGACCATCCCCGCGGGCGAAGTGTTGGCTCTCATCCGCCAGACCGCAGGCGCAAACCTGAACGCCATTGAACTCTTTGATGTTTATCGGGGCGAGCCCATTCCCGCGGGCAAAAAATCACTGGCCTTCTCCCTCACCTTCCAGTCACCCACCAAAACCCTGACCGACAAAGACACCGCCAAGCTGCGAAAGAAAATTGTCGGGCGCCTGCGCCGTGAAATCGGAGCAGAGCTGCGCGACGCGTAAACAGGGTAAACGGGCGATGGACAAAAGGCCGAAAAATAAGCAGTTCTGTCCATCGCCCGTAGTCGCCGGGCCAAGCTAATAGGTGTCGATGCCGAAGGCCCGGCTTATGGCCATGATTTCATCGAATTCAACTCGAGTCAGCACACCATCCCAGAAAATGCGCCAGCCTTTGGCCGCAAAATCAGATTCAGATGCCGTAAGACCGTGAACCGTGCGGATAGTGGTCATGGAGGGCACAAAAATGTGGGCGGGATGAATGGCCGCAGCATTGCCGCCCACGTATGAAATCAGGTGGCGGGTGGTGGCAAAGGGCTGCTGATAAAAATCCTCGTAGCGGAAGTAAGGCAAGTGATGACGGGCCAATGTCTGTATGGCCAGTTTGTGCGCTACCGCCCACATGGTTGCTTCTTGCTGGATACGGGTGCTGGCGCGGGCGATGCGCCCGAGGTGCGGTGCCAGCACTGCCTGATGCCGGGAATTCTGCACAACATGCTCCATGAAAAGCTGCCAATGCACCTCGAATCCCAAATCGTTCCAAAAATTCTTGCGCCGTCGCAACGAGGCAATAACCGCAGCGGGATGCCGTACCAGATAGACAACTTTCGCATCCATCCGCTGGATGAGCCAATCAATCATGTATGTGGCCCGAATTTCCTTGAAGCCCAGCACCGGAGTTTCATCCCACACCATATCCACATAATCCTGACTAACAGCCGCCAATGGCGTAAATAGATGATTCCGCAGCAGCCAGCGATTTCGATCCTTTCCCGCCAGAATGGCTTGCAAAAAGGTGTGCAAGGAGGCATCCAGCTCGGGCGCAAACCCATCGCTGTAACAAACTTCCTGCGGGAAGGGGCATGTTTCGCGGTGCAAAGGCTCGAAAAGTAGCAAGCCCCCCAGATTTTTGGAGATGATGTCGGAAATCCAGGTGGACCCGGAGCGCCCGAAGCTAAGAACAACGATGGGAGTTTTCATGGCCGAATAAAGATGATGAATGGTGGCGATTAATCTGAACAGGTGCGCCACTAAAGCCTATTGGAACTATTCAGGTCGGTACCTTCAACCCGTTGCCACGAAGGGTCGACGGGACGAACATGGACGAAGGAAGATGCTGTTTTCGTCCATGTTCGTCGGCTGTTAAGCAGAAGATGCTTGATAAGCCCGTTGATGCGCCATAAAAAGTTGCACATTAGGTAAAATTAAAGTAACTGCCAACGTACCCGACTTCAATCACCACAAAGGCACAAAGACACTAAGAACACCAAGCATTTCAAAGCTTTTTCTTTTCTTCGTGCCTTTGTATCTTCGTGTCTCTTCGTGGTCAGTCAGCGAACGTGAACAGTTACGCCCATTATACTTGAGAAAACACCGATGTTGAAAGGTATTCGGGCGCAGCAAGTTAGGTTTTTGAACGCATTGCAGGTATAATGCCATGCTGCAATCATTCTTTTTGGGCTAAGCGTGCGACTTGGCTCCCCCCAGCCAAGGAGTAGGCTTTGAATTTCGAACAGTTTTCTTTTGACAGGCGCATTTTGGCCCGAGTTAAAAACGCAGGTTTTACCACACCCACGCCCATCCAAAAACAGGCCATCCCGCACGTGTTGTCTGGACGAGATGTAATGGGGTTAGCGCAAACAGGCACGGGCAAGACCGCTGCTTTTATCCTGCCCATTTTGCAACGGCTAAGCCAGGGGCCCCGGGGTCGGGTGAGAGCGTTGGTGGTGGCGCCTACCCGCGAGCTGGCTGAGCAGATTAACCAAACCGCGCTGGATTTTGGCAAAACTGTGCGAATTCGCAGTGCGTCGGTTTATGGCGGCGTTAGCAAAACATCGCAGATTGCGCAGTTGCACCGTGGTGTCGAAATTGTGGTGGCTTGCCCCGGGCGTTTGCTAGACCTGGCCAACGAGGGGGCGATCAATCTTTCGGCGGTTGAGGTGCTGGTGCTGGATGAGGCGGATCGGATGTTTGATATGGGTTTTTTGCCCGATATCCGTCGTATTTTGCGCCTGGTTCCCCAACGCAAGCAAACGTTGTTTTTTTCGGCCACCATGCCCGCCGACATCAAAAAACTGGCTGATGCGGTGCTGAAAAATCCGGCGCTGGTGCAGATTGGGGAGATTGCGCCTGCCCAAACTGTCTCTCATGCGCTTTATCCTGTGCCCGACAAGATGAAGAAGGCGCTATTGCTGGCGCTTATTGAGCAAACGGCCACGGGACGGGTGCTAATTTTTACACGCACCAAGTATCGGGCCCGAAATTTGGCCCGCGATTTGGTGAAGAAGGGCTATCGGGCCACGGCATTGCAGGGCAACATGACGCAAAATCAGCGCCAGCGGGCAATTGCCGGTTTTAGGGGCGGCAAGTTCGATTTTCTGGTGGCAACAGATGTGGCAGCTCGCGGCATCGACGTTGCAGATATTTCGCATGTCATCAATTTCGATGTGCCCGACACCGTAGATGCTTACACGCATCGCATCGGGCGAACTGGACGCGCACATCAGATGGGGGAGGCGTTTTCGTTTGCCGGGCCCGACAATATCGAGATGATTCGGGCTATCGAGAAGTTGCTGGGCGTCCCGCTGGAACGCCGTCGGTTGCCCGGTTTTGATTATGGTGATTTCGATCCCGAAAAGCAGTTCGCAGCACGACCTCCAAAAAAACAGAGGCCCAAACAGCGCCAGCGCACTTCGCGGCGTACGCAGCGCCGCAGCTCGGCCCGACGCTAGCCCCGAGCCCGCTCCAGACTGATTAACGCATCCATCCAGCGCTGAATTTGCGCGGGCGTCAACGCATCCAACCACAAATGACGGTAGCGCAAGGTCAAATGACCATCTTGCACGGTCAGGCTGCGCACACCGGGCAACGCCGCGGTAAACAGTTGCAGTATGGCAGCCTGCGCCGCAGGAAGGCTCAGCCATGCCTCGGCCTGGGCGGGAGCGTTGGTGTAGGCCAGCAGATTGACCGACTCGGGCGCAGAAAGTTGCCAGGGGGCGCCAAATTGACTGGCATCAAATTGCTGACGATAATCGGCCATGCTCACCGCCAGCTTGAGCGTGTGCCGGCTGGGGAGTGTCAGTTGCAGATGATAACTTGGCCGCTGTGGTGTTCCTGCCACAGAGCAGGCCACGCGCAGAGGTAAATTCTGATAGCGTATCTGATAAAAGCTGGTTTGCCCCCCGGCCTCCCGAAAGGTGAATCCCAGGGGCAGCAGCAGGGCGTCCAGACGCTGGCGCAAGGCGTCTCCGCCCCGCCGCGCCCGTCGCGCCAGCATTATGCCCGCGCCCGTGCCCAGCAACAAAAAGAGCCCTACGCCAACTTTTGGGCGCAGAGCTTGGGGGATGGGCAGGAGGGCGGTGGCCAGCAGCACCACCGCGGCCAGTGTGCTCAGAGCTGTCAGCAACACCAGGGCCATCACCACACGGGCCAGGATGGGGTTGGGACGGCTGCGGCGGGCCTGAGGCATGCGTTTAGTCCTCGGCCAATTCCATCATAATTTGGATGCCCGCACTAACTCCCAGCCGGGTTGCGCCCGCGGCCAGCATGGCCAGAGCATCTTTGGCGCTGCGAATCCCACCCGAGGCTTTGACACCCATGTCTGGCCCGACGACCCGCCGCATCAGCGCGACATCTTCAGTCGTGGCTCCTTTTCCGGCAAATCCGGTGCTGGTTTTTACATAATGTGCGCCCGCGGCTTTGGCAATTACACAAGCCTCCACCTTCTCCGATTCGGTAAGCAGCGCTGTTTCGATGATGACTTTAACGGTATGGCCCGCGGCAGCCTCGACCACACCGGCAATATCTTGGGCAACCAGTGCAAAATCTTTACTTTTGAGCGCCCCGATGTTGATAACCATATCAAATTCGGTGGCGCCTGCGGCCAGCGCTAATGCAGTTTCTTGTGCTTTGGCCTGAGGCAACGTAGCCCCCAGCGGAAAACCAATCACCGTTGCCACCACAGGCTCGGCATCAGCCAGACATTGGCTGGCCAGCGCCACCCAGCCCGGATTCACACAGACCGAGGCAAATTGATACTCAGCAGCCTCAGCACAAAGCTGTTGGATTTGCGCCCGGGTCGCATCAGGCTTGAGCAAGGTATGATCGATGGTACTGGCGACAGTTCGTCTATCTTGTGATGGCGACATGAGGCATTTCTCCGCGTCAGGGTAAGGGCTCTATCTGAGCGTGCGATTGCAGTTTGAAGTGCTCAAACGGGTAATAGATGAGCCATGCTTTGCCAATGATGAAGTGGGATTGCAGCAATCCCCAACTTCGGGAGTCGCTGGAGCCGGTACGGTTATCCCCCATGACAAAATACTCATCTTCGCCCAGCGTGACAGGCTCGTGATAGTCGGTTGCTTTGTTTTGTACGTAATTTTCAGGGGGCAGAGGATGACCGTTGATCAAAACCTGCCCGTTCTGGATGGCCACAGTCTCGCCCGGTAAGCCGATGATGCGCTTGACAAAATCGCGCTCCGGGCCCAGAGGATACTGAAAAACCACAATATCTCCTCGCGAAGGCTCGCTCAGGTAATAGCTGAGGCGGCTGACGATGAGACGATCACCTTGCGTTAACGTGGGAAACATGCTGCTACCTTCCACGACAAAATTCTGGAAGATAAAGGTGCGAAAGAAAACAATCAGCAATCCGGCCAGCACCAAGGTTTGCAGCATTTCCAGGATAAACTCGCTGGTGCTGTTCTGCGGTTGGTGCGGTTCGATTGCAGCAGGAATGCTTTCGGCAGGTGATTCCGGCGGGGTGTCCCAATTTTCCGGGGGCTCGGGCGGTGTGGTGGTGGGGTCGAATTCAGATACGTCTGACACAAAATTTTCCTTGTTGATAGGCAATGATGCCCCATTATACATCCTTCGACGAAGCGGAGCAAAGGGTTTTGCCTCCCACGCGAAACATCCCACCAAACGATGGGATGCAAAGGGGCGTTGTTGGAACGCGACCTATTGCAATTCACGTCCAAAAGGAACCAGCGCCAGGAAAAGCAGTTTGAAGTGCTGCTTGGCAAAAGGCAGCCCGATAATGGTGACGGCAAGTAAGATGCCAAAGGTCAGATGAATCAGCGCAATAGCCCACCCCAGCGTCATAACCCAAATGATGTTGAGGAGGATGTTGACAAGAGAGCCGGCTTCGTCGGTGGCAACAACTTTTTTGCCAAAGGGGGTAAGATTGGCCATACCCAATTTGATGGACTGAATACCAAAGGGAATGCCAATGATGGTGGCGATGAGGATTAAACCGCCCAAAATATAACCGAGGCTGGCCAAAAAGCCGCCCAGAATAATCCAGAGAATGTTGCCCAATGCGGACATGGCTTGAGATACTCCTTGATGTGAACGGTATCAGTGGCGTGGTTCAAATGATGAACCGGTCATAGTTATGATACGCATTGCAGACACAAAAAGTTTCGGGACTACCCCCTCACCCAGCCAAAAAGGAGGGAGCCAATCTCTACGAATCTCCAATCCCACGCAAAAGCCCCGCCTTCCCGCTGCAAACCGCCGCTATTTACGCCGCAGCATATCCTTCATCACGCCCGCAACCGTGGGAGGATGCAGCAGCATGTTGGCGTAGGTGGCATTGGCCATGGGGCAGGCACATTCCCGGTTGGCAATACTCCGCCGCAACGCAGCCATCTGCGGACTGCGCCAGATGACCCCAAAATCGTAAGCCACCTGCCGCAGGTTGCCCACCGGCTCCGCCCGAATGCAGCAGCTCCAAATGTCGCCATTGGGAGCCAGGTGCACGCTGGCCCAACTGGCGTAGCAATCGATAATTTGTCGCTGCTCGAACAGTGTGCGCTTAGCCAGTTGATAGTATTTGGCCCGAAAACCCTGGGTAAAGCGGGCAAAACCCCGGGCCGGGGCCTTGCGGGCCTGTTCCGAAAGAAAATCGGCCACGGGCGCATAATCTTCGGGCAGGGGGGTAATTTGCCAGCCCATGGTGTCCAACTCCACCCGCTCTTCCGCCATCTCGGTGATGTAGCTGTCGGGCGCTAAAAATTGCAGCCCTTCGTAAATCTCGCGGAAGCGGGCAATGTTAAAACGACTGATAACAGTATGCACCGACAAAATGAGATTACTGTGTTTCTTTTGCAACTCTTTGAGCCCCTGCCAGGTGGCCATGGCCCGTTCCCAATTGCCGGGAACACCCCGAATATCATCATGCTCAGCACCTACGCCATCCAGCGAAAGATTAATCCCGATGTCTGTTCCCTGACAAGTGGTGCACATTTTATCCACCGATTCCAAAATGCGCCGGGTCAGCAATCCATTGGTGGGAATGGTGATGTAGGTGGGACGAGTGCGCTCATAGCCGGCAATCACCAATTCTGCCAAATCCTTACGCAAAAAAGGCTCGCCGCCGGTAAAAGTCAGATACTCCACTGCCCGTCCCAAGCTGATGAAGACTTTATCCCATTCTTCCAGGCTCATGTCATCATTGGGTTTGCGCCACACATCGCAGGTGCGGCAACGGCTGTTACAGCGATAGCTAACCGAGACCACCACCGAAAAGGGGCGCATCACCGGCCAGCCAAAACGACGAAAGGCCCAATAAGCGGGAATTTTAGGGGCAAGGGTAAAGAGAGACATGGTTTGGATAAGTTTAGAGCTTTGTAGAGATTCAGGGTGCTTTCGCTATTCAGCCGATAATCATGGCTTGGGTTTGTCGCCAATGAAGAAACGTTTGGCTGTGGCCAGGGTGGTGGGCAATTCCAGCCAAAAGCGCTTGTTCGAAACTTTTTCCCAGATGCGTTTGGGGCGATAAAGATAGAATCGGCGGTAGGCCTCCCGCCATTTTTTGATGACCAAATCAGGGTCATAGTTGCCATCGTGCAGGGTAAAACGGGGGCGCTCATCGTGGATGGCGAGATCGCGCCAGGTATCGGCAAAAACCTTGCCCTCAGTCTCGATGACATCCCACATGTCGGTGCCCGGGAAGGGGGCCGCCAGCATGAAGTTGGCCAAATCGGGGTCTAGCTCCAAAGCCAGTTGGATGGTTTTTTCCATGCTTTCTTCGGTGTCCTCGGGCATGCCAAAGATGAAAAAGCCCATGGTTTGCAAATTGGCAGCCTTGGACCACCTGAAAGCATTGCGCACCTGTTCCAAGGTTTGTCCCTTGCGGATGACCCGACGTAGGATGTAGGGATCGCCACTTTCGACACCAAAGCCCACCCGTTTAGCTCCGGCAGCTTTCATCAGATGAAAAAGCTCGGCATCGCAGTGATTAACCTTCATGCCGTGGACAGTGACCCAGGGCACGGTGTTGAGCTGTTCGGTCACCAGCGCCCGACACAGCGCTTTGGCTCGAGGCAGCTTCAAGTTCCAAATATCATCGGTTACACCAATTTCGGTGGCATTCAGTTCCTCCACCAGCCACCGCCATTCTTTGATTACCCCTTCCACACTGCGCCCGCGCCACGTGTTGCCTGTGACAGGCTTGGAGCAAAAGCTGCATTTGTAAGGACATCCGCGACTGGTGAGAATGGTGAATGAGCGGGCGTGCGGATCCAGACCATCGGTCAGGGGCTGCAAATTGGTATATTTGTCGATTTTGAACAAATCATGTGCCGGGAAGGGGAGCGCATCCAAATCTTCGATGATGGGCGCGACAGGTGAGATGTAGATGTTCTCGCCCACGCGGTAATTCAGGCCAGGAATCTCCTGTTCCTCCGGCTTTTTGCCTTGCTCCAGCGCCTCGACAAAGGCCACAATGCCCTCTTCGGCCTCACCCTTGAAGGTGTAATCTACTTCGGGATGTTCGGGGCTCAGGCTTTCGGCAGGCATGATGGTAAGATGCGGGCCTCCCAAAATTGTGACCATCTCATATTTTTTGCCAATTTTGGCCATGTCCCAAGCATCTTCGATGAGGGGAGTGGCCGCAGTAATGCCCATAACGCGATAAGGTGCGCCCGCGGCCCGAGCCTCATCAAGGTAATGCTCCACCGGATAATCCTCGATGGAGGCATCGTAAATCATCACCTCGTGGCCCGCTTCTCGCAGCGACGCGGCCAGATAGCCCAATCCCAGAGGGATGTGCTTGCGCGAGGACCAGACTTTGGATTCGGGACTTGCTAAAAGTACTTTCATGTAAGAAAAGGGGCTGTGTGACTGCTGTTTTTGGTAACGACTAACGTACCCGACTTCAATCACCACAAAGGCACAAAGAGACTAAGAACATCAAGAATTTCAAAACTTTTTCTTTCTTTGTGCCTTTGTGACTTCTTGTCTTAGTGGTTTCTAGCCAGGCTGCCTTAGTAGTAACTGTTTTTGAATGAATTTTACAGGCCGGGCCTAATGGTTTTGCGCATGGGGCAAGGCCACGGGAAAGTAGCCCTGTTTGGATGCGCCCGGCATCATGCGCCCGATGCCGTCATCTCCGGGAACCCAGTCGCGGTGAGCGCATTCCAGACGATAGCCGACATCGGTGCTAAAACTTCCCATAGCCTTGCGAGGCCAATCTTTAACGGGTATGCGCAGCAGATTGCGGGCGCCGCGCCAGGCAATGCCGGGCCAACCATAAAGTTTGCGCGCCAGCCAGTCATACCCTTTGGCCAGTTCTTCGGGCGTCATCTGCTTGGGATAGTAGGTGACATGGTTGGTGTCGTACAAAGACCAGGGCACGCCCGGAATCAGACGATTTTCCTGCACCCATTGTGCCCGCTGCGGCGTGCCCACATAGGGTGTCAGCACGGTGATGCTCACGCCATCCAGACCGCTATCCTTGATAAAGTTGTAGGTGTGCTCAAAGATGTCGGTGGTGTCGCCATCAAAGCCAAAAACAAAGAGCCCCACCACACCAATTCCGGCATCCTGGATGCGGTTGATGACTTGGTGGTAGCGTTGGAGATTGCCTTTGGCTTTGCCGCCCAGCTCTTTGCGATTGCTGGCGTTGGCACTTTCGAAACCGATAAAAAGCTTATCCAGATGCGCCTCTCGGGCCAATTTCAGCAAATCGGGAAAATCGGCGGTGAGCTGCTCCGCCTGGGCAGTCCAGCCGTGCAGAGGTAATTTGCGCAGCGCCAAGAAGAGCTTCTCCATGTAATCGGGGTTCAGACGGAAGTTGAGCCCGAAATTGTCATCGGTAAGGAAGAAGCGTTTGAGCTTGCGGCGTTGAATTTCTTCCACCACCGCTTCGATCGGGCGCAGACGCATCACCCGGCCCGAGACTCGCACAGCGGTGCAAAAGGTGCAATTACGGGGACAACCGCGGGTGATTTCCATGTAGGGCGTCCAGTAGTTTTTATTTTCATCCACCTGCCGCAGCACGCGCTGGCTGATGGGCTTCAGGTCATCGAGATTGGCCCATTCTTCATCCACATAGCTCGGTTTGAGCTGGCCTGCGTCAAAATCGGCAATCATTTGCGGCCAGGTACGATACGCCTCGCCCACAGCAATGCTGTCGGCCCATTGCAGCACATCGTCAGGCGCCAGGGTGGCATGCGTTCCACCTATCACCACTGTGGCCCCGCGGTCATGCAGACGCGCAGTCAGCCAACGCGCGCGGTCAATCTGCAAGGTTTTGGCGGTGATGCCCACCAAATCATCGGGGCCGATGCTCTCGAAGGGCACCGGGCGCAGGTCTTCATCGATAATTTCCACGGGGATTTCATCGGGAACCAATGATGCCAGGCGCATGAGGGTGTAGGGGGCCATGGTGGCTTTGCCCATCACCCGGCCATCGCGGCCCGGTTGAATGAGATAAACTTTGCGGATTGACATGGTTTGGGAGTGAACAGGTAGTGGTTTGCAGTGAGTCGCGCCCGCGGGCATGATGCGCTTGCGCGGGGCTATGGGGTCGTTTTGATGATGCACCCTTTTGGCTCTGGCTACTTTTGCAACAAGTGCATGTAGCCATCGCGAGAGGCGCCACCAACGATTTTGCCCTGACCATGAGTGGTAGGAACCCAATCGCGGTGCTGATAGGCAATGCGGTAGCCTAAATCGGTGCTAAAGCTGGCCACCGATTTACGAGGCCAGGCACTTAGTGGCTGCCGCGAAAGATTGCTCCAGCCTCGCCGCACAATGCTGGGCCAACTGTAGAGTTTGCGCGTAATCCAATCGTAACCCTTGGCCAGTTCTTCCGGGCTCATCTGCTCAGGAATGTAGGTGACATGACTGGTGTCGTACAACGACAGCGGCACATGTTTGAGAATGCGGTTTTGTTGCAGCAAGGCGGTGCGTTGCGGTGTGCCCACAAAGGGCGTGAGAATGGTCACGCTAACGCCATCCAGGTTGCTTTGCTTGATGAAGTCGTATGTGTTGCTGAAAACTTCCATGGTGTCGGCATCGAATCCGAACACAAAAAGCCCCACCACGCCCAATCCGGCATCGTGTACCTGTTTGATGGAGCGGCTGTAGCGCTGGAGATTGCCTTTGGCTTTGCCGCCGATTTCTTTGCGATTGCTTGAGTTGACTGTTTCGAAGCCAATGAAGATTTTGTCCATGTGGGCTTCTCGGGCCAGTTTCAGCAAATCGGGATAATCGGCGGTGAGCTGCTCAGCCTGCACAGTCCAGCCATGCAAAGGCAGTTTGCGCATAGCCTTGAACAGCTCTTCCATGTAAGCAGGATTCAAGCGGAAGTTGAGCCCGAAATTGTCGTCGGTAAGGAAGAAGCGTTTAAGCTTGCGGCGCTGGATTTCTTCCACTACCGCTTCGACCGGGCGCAGGCGCATCACCCGGCCCGAGACTCGCACAGCGGTGCAAAAGGTGCAATTGCGGGGGCAGCCGCGGGTGATTTCCATGTAGGGCGTCCAATAGCGATTATTCTCATCCACCTGTTTCAGCACGCGGTCGGTGATGGGCTTCAGGTCGTCGAGATTCGCCCATTCTTCATCCACGTAGCGGGGTTTGAGCTGCCCCCGGTCGAAATCGGCAATCATTTGCGGCCAGGTGCGATAAGCCTCGCCCACAGCCACCGAATCGGCCCAGGATTGCACGTCATCGGGATCGAGCGTGGCATGAACGCCCCCCACCACCACCGTGGCTCCGCGGGCCTTGAGATGCGAATGCAGCCATTTGGCACGATCAATTTGCAGCGTTTTGGCGGTGATGCCTACCAAATCGTTGGGGCCGATTTCATCCAGGGGTACAGGCTCCAGGTCTTCATCGATGATGCGTACCGGAATCTCGTCGGGAACCAACGAGGCCAAACGCATGAGGGTGTAGGGAGCCATGGTGCCGCGGCCGAACATTTTACCATCGCGACCCGGCTGAATAAGATAAACTTTGCGTATGCTCATAAATTTAGGAAATAGGGGGCGGGGTGTCAGCCCAGATTCTCAATGTGTTTTTGAAGTTGGCGAGGATGAAATTTGGTGTATTCCTCAGGAATGATCTGAGCCATTTCTTCATCGCCCAAACGCATACGCAAAATTTCAAGAGCATCCTCGGGTGATTCGCCATAAGCGAGTTTGCTCTTGCCATTTTTCATTTTGAAGAGATACATGTTGGTGGGATGGTCGAAGCTGCTCATGTTAAGTTACCTGTGATGGATTGATTGCTAAGTGTTGCCTATGCTTTAACCAGAGCTCCGCTGTAAAGGTCTGCGCCGTGCATGACTGTTTCAAGGCCCTGATTTACCTCGTCATCGTATTTGCCGGCAATGAGATCACGGTAAAATTCGTAATCGATACCTTTGACCTTTTCGTCGCCCGGGAAGCGGTGATAGTTGTCTTTGGCCATCAGGCTGCGCCCCTCGGCAATAAGCTGATACCCCAGCGCTGAGCCAGGATAGGGGGCATAGAAGGAGATGGAGGGCATGACTCGCTTCATGGTCTTTAGCATGCGCATCGTCTTGATGGCATCGGCGCGGGTTTCGCCAGGAATGCCCAGCATGATGTTGGACCAGAAGTAGGGGGGTTGCTCTCCTTTGGCTTCCAGCTCATCGCCCAGACGATTGACCAGGTCGATGACGAAGAAGTTTTCCTCTTCGGTGACCTCTTTGTTCAGGATTTTCAGCACGCGGTCGCTGCCCGATTCAAATCCGATGGAGATGGTGCGCCAGTTGGTTTCTTTGACCAGGTTGATGAAGAGCTCAGGCCATTGCACCACGGTGTCGGCCCGAGCCGCGGCCCAGTAGGTCCACCTTTTGGTTTTGCGTGGATATTTTTCCAGCCATTCTTCCAGCCAACTGGGGTTCTGGAAGAACATGGAGTCGTGGATGACCACTGAGCCCACGCCATATTTGCGATCCAGGTAATTGAGCTCGTCGATAACCATATCTACAGGGCGGCGCCCCATGAGGGGGATGTAGGAGCTTTCGTTGCAGAAGATGCACTTCCAGGGACACACCCGGCTGGTAAGAATGGTTGCTACCGGCCCCGGGCCCCAGCCGCATTCCGGCTCCATGGGCCATTTCCATTTCCATTTGCGCTTCATGCGCCAACCGCCCGCGGGCTTGGGCCATAATTCCCGATCGATGGTGGGCCATTCGGCCATGCTTTTGGCGCTTTCACCGGCAAAAACCCGGGCGAACTTGTCGGGGTTTGTCACCAAATCAACAATGACATTTTCGCCTGCGCCCATGCAAATTTTGTCGAAGGCATCTACTGCCAGCATTTCATCGGGGGCCACTGTGGCGTGCATGCCCCCTACCATCACCTTGCCGTTGGGGTTTATCTCTTTGAAAAGTTGGGCGGCCTTTTTGGCGGGTGGATAGGTGTAGCTGCGCACATTCATCAGCAGAATCTCATAGCCTGCCAATTGCGGTTTTAACGCATCCCAGTTGCTCACTGCCCGGGTCGAGGCTAAGTCGGTCATAATGCCATTTTGATGCAAGATGGTGCGTAGCAGGGCCAAGCCGTGGTCTTGCCATTGCTCGTGCGGGCCACCCGGATTCACCAAGTCGCCTAAATCACCCAAATCCAACCACAGGATGTGGGATTTTTGCTTCTTCTTTTCCCAGGGAAATGCTATGTTCATAATCAGATTGGTCCCGGTTTTAATCCTCGGACTCGGGGAGGAGGAATTGAATTTCTTCTTTATCGGTGTGCAACATCTGGCCGCCAAAATCATCTTCGGCGGGACGATTGCCATAAGATTCGAAGGGCGATGGCTTCCACCAGGCCCACTCGGTGCAGGTGTTGCAGGGCGTAACCTGTTCTAAATCGCCAGAAAGATGGCGTTTTCGCAGGGCTTGCATCTTGGGCCCGTTCCAGTTTTTCATCACCCGCACCACGCCATCGTCATCGATGATATTGCCCAAGTCGTAATCCAGATTGAAATCACGGTCGCACATGGCGATGGAACCATCCCAATAGATGTGTACGTGATACCAAAGGTTGGGACAGGCGTAGCGTTGGGGCAACTGCCGCTGCTGTTCCGGGCGCAGTGCGCTAATTTCTTCAATTTGGTCGCCCCACGAATCAAAGGGTTTGACATGAACCAAATCGACACCGGGCACATCTTTCCAATGCGCTACAAAGGCTTCGGTATCCTCTTTGGTGTTTTCCATCTCGATAATTTGCAGATTCACAAAGGTTTCATAGCCACCCTCATGTTTCAAATCTACAAAACGCCGGATGTTTTTGTTGGTTTTTTCGTAATCGGCGTTCACTCGGATATTTTCGTAGGTTTCCGGACGCATGCCATCCTGACACAGGTAGATGACATTCAGGCCTGCATCCAGCAGCTTTTGCGAGCGCTCTGCGGTGAGCAGGGTGGCATTGGTGCTAATTTCGGAACGCAGCCCCTTTTCGGAGCAGTAAGCCACCATGTCGTAGATGCGTTTATGCAGCAGGGGTTCACCCCAGATGTGCAGGGTGGTGGCTTTGACTTTGGGAGCCATCTCATCCACAATCTGCTTGAAGACCTCCCATTTCATAAAGCCGTTGGCCCGGGTAATTTGCCCCTGGCCCGTTGGGCACATGATGCAGTTGAGGTTGCAAATGTTGGTGGATTCGATGTACATGCGGTCGGGCGCGGGCACAAATCGTGTCTGCCCGCTCTGATAGGCCAGATATTTGACAGGGCCCATGACCCGGTTGCGATAAATTTTGCGTTTGTTGCGTAGCTTCTGACGAAAAGTCAGGGGACGTTTTGGCATAATGCTCTATGACCAGGAGACTGAGCCGAAAAGCTCATTTTTAGTGCGTTTGAATTTTTTGAACAGGCCCGCGTGTACCAAAGCGCTGCCAACTTTGCGCACCGGTGTAATTTGCGAGATGTTCCAAAGTAGGTCGCCCGCCCTGGGCCCGAAACTTTGACGGTAGATGCGTCGTTTTTTGGCTTCGATGAAGCGTTGGCGGGCCTCGATGGCTTTGCGACTGAGGATATCATCTGGCACGCCCGAAACATTCATAAAGGGCGCAATAGAGGATTGATAGCTGTTGTAGTAATAGCTTTTGGTGAAGTCGGCATTATAAACCATGTCGGGATGCCGCTGTAAAAGCTCGTTCCAAAGCTGCGTGCCCGGGAAAGGTGTGGCAATGGAAAACATGGCCTCGGTCAGGGTCAGGCCAGAGGCGAATTCGATGGTTTCTTCGATGGTTTCAAGGGTGTCGCCCGGCAGGCCCAGGATGAAGTAGCCCTTGGCCCGAATGCCCGCGGCTTCTGTCCAGGCTGTGGCCTCTTGCACCCGGCTCAGGTCGATGTGCTTGGCTGTTTTGCGCAACACCTCTTCGTTGCCACTTTCGATGCCATAATGAATTTCGCGGCAGCCTGCCTCATACATCTTACCCAGCAGCTCCGGATTCACCCGGTCTACCCGGGCCAGGCACTGCCAGCGAATGTCCATCTTTCGTTCCAGAAAATGATCCAAAATTTTGTTCAGCCGACGCACATCGATGGTGAAAAGATCATCGATGAAGTAAAAATTGCGCACACCATAGTGCTGCATCAAATGTTCCAGCTCATCTGCAATGTTTTCGGGGCTACGCTGACGATAGGTGCGCCCCACAATCCCCTTGAAACAAAAGGAGCAATTGTAAGGACAACCGCGACTGCTAAGCACAGTTAGCATCTGCTCGCCCGTGGGTGCGTACAGCGGATAATCGTTCAGATGAAAGAGATGGCGGGCCGGATAGGGCAAAGCATCAAGATTTTTGATGAGCGGGCGCTGCGGATTGCCAAAGATGCGGCCATCCTTCTTGTACCAAAGCCCGGCCAGACCATCCCACTGCTGATTGTTGGCTTCCAGCGCCTGCAAAAACTCGACGAAGGTTTCTTCTCCTTCGCCGTAGATGAGATAATCGAAATTGGGATTTTTGAGGGTTTCGTTGGGTAGAGAGGTGGCATGCGGCCCGCCAATGACCGCTGGTACGCCCAATGCCTCTTTGAGCATGGCGCTGGCTTTTTCAACACTGGCGTAGCTGGTGGTCATGGCGGTAAAGCCTACCACATCGGGCCCAAAATCAATCACCTCCTGCACCTCATCTTCCAGCGGGCGACAAGGTTTCAGGCCAAAATCAAAAATCTGAACTTCGTGCCCAGCCTGGCGAGCCACCGCGGCCAGATATCCCAATCCCAGCGAGGGGTAGGCATTGACAAGTTCATTCCATTTCGGGCCAATTAAAGCGACCTTCATTCATACACTCCGATAAAGCGTGATTGTTGGGGCAATCAGGATAAAGCCTCGGCCTGCATTTGCTCGCGCAGACCTGTCTTTTCCTTTTTGGGGATGAAGGTGCGCAGCGCGATGCGCATGTTGCGGGGCAGATTGGCCCAGAAATCCTTTTGCTTGATACGTCGCCAGATGGGCCCGGGGCGCAGGTAGAACTGCCGATAGGCCCGGCGATACATCTCTTCTACCAGCTCGGCAGTGAGTTCTCCCATCTCGAAACGGGCGTGCTGCTCGAAAAAGACGTAGTCTTCCCAATCTTGAATCAGCAAGCGCCCGTTACGTTTGACCTGCTCCCACACCGCAGTGCCCGGATAGGGCGTCATCATGCTAAAATTGGCGATGAGCGGATCCAGCTCGATGGCGAAGTTGATGGTATCCTGCATGGTTGCCCGATTGTCGCCTGGCAGACCGATAATCATAAAAGCAATGGTTTCGATGCCCACCTCTTTGGTTACTTTGAATGCGTTGCGAATGGTATCATGATCCACCCGCTTATCAATGGCTTTGAGCAGCTCAGGATTACCTGTTTCGACACCGAAAGCGGTGCGCTTAAGGCCCGCATCCTTGAGTTTTTGCATCAAGGGCTTATCTACCAGATTGGCACGAATGCCATTGACAAAAATCCAGGGCACATGATTCAACTCACGCTCGATGAGCATATCGGCGATTTGCAACAGGCGCTTTTTGCGGATATTGGCGCTATCATCCAGCACACCAATTTCCTGGGCGCCCAAATCCCGCACCAGATGCTCCCATTCGGCAATAACATTTTCGGGTGTGCGGCTGCGCCACTTCACCGGCATAATCGATTGCGAACAGAAGGTGCAGCGATAAGGGCAGCCACGGCTGGTGAGAATACTAAAACTTTTAGAGCCATCTACGGCATCGGTAGCAGGCTGCAAGTTGGTGTAGCCCTCCATCTTGAACAGATGATAAGCGGGCCAGGGCAAGCTATCCAGGTCGGCAATAGCCACCCGCTCGGGGTTGCGGTGGTAGCTGCCGTCGGAGCTTTTGTAGGTGATGCCCATAACATTATCCCATACGCCTTTGGCTGGATCCATAAGCTCAGCCGTGCTAAAGCTGGGATGATGTTTGAGAAAATCTTCAACTTTGGCGCTGATTTCCACCCAGGTTTCTTCACCTTCGCCCCGCACCACAAAATCGATGTTGCCGCAGTTCAGCGATTCGTAGTCCAAATCTTCGACGACCACGCTGGGGTGCGGGCCGCCAATAACCACAGGCACATCATAAACTTTTTTAATCTCTGCCGCATGTCGCCAGGCCTGCTTGACCTGGGGAGTGTTGGCGGTAATGCCTACCAACTGCGGCTTGTAATCCTGCACGAATTCCCCCAGCGGACGTTCTTCGATGTCGGCATCGAAAATGGCCACTTCATCGCCGCGGCGCTCTGAAACAGCAGCCAGGTAGGCCAACCCCATGTGCGGGCTGGTGCGGGTATCGATGGGCAATCGAAACCGGGGGTTGATTAACAAAACACGCATAAACGTGAAACCTCTCGAAAAATTAGGGGCCACAGGCAAAAACGGGCCCGTAGCAATGAACAAAGCACAAGCGTATAGCAAAAAGGGCCAACGACGCGCCCTAACCCTATTCGATGCGCCATGCGAGCAAAAAGATACATGACCGGAGGCATCCGCACCCAGGTCATGTGGTGAGATTATAAGCTGGCTGGGTAGAGATGTCAAATAACTTTTTAGAGCTTACTTACCAGCAGTCAAAATAATCACGACCCCAAAATCATTCCTGCCCTTTCCTACCATTTTGGGTAACGACTAACGTCCCCGACTTCAATCACCACAAAGGCACAAAGACACTAAGAACACCAAGCATTTCAAACCTTTTTCTTTCTTTGTGCCTTCGTGTCTGAGTGGTTTCTAGCCGGGCGACCTTAGTCGTAACCATTTTTGAAAATTTGTCATTCAAGGCTATACTGTAAGGTAACGTTGCAGCGCACTTTTTTCGTAAAACAACAAAACTATGGCGTATGGACAGCCATCTCAAGCTATCGCTCAAGGAGGAGCACAACCATGTTGAACCTTTCCATCTTGCTTGAATCCAGTGCCCAGGACTATCCGGGCAATGTTGCGGTTATTTTCAACGAAAAGAAGATAACTTATGCGGAGCTTAACGCTGCCGCCAACATGTTTGCCAACGGCTTGCAAAAGTTGGGTGTCAAAAAAGGGGACAAGGTGGCGTTGATGATGCCCAATGTACCTTATTTTCCCATCGCTTATTATGGCATCTTAAAAACGGGCGCAACAGTTGTGCCATTCAATGTGCTGTTTACTGCCCGCGAGGTTGCTTATCATATCAAGGATAGCGACGCGGTGGCGCTGATTGGCTTCACAATGTTCGGCGATGCTGCTATCGGAGGCTTCAACGAGGTCGATTCCTGCAAAAAGTTGATTATGGCCAGCGCAGACCCCACCAAGCCTTTTAGCAGCGATGATGACGCCGCCATCGACTTTAATCATTTTCTGGGATTTGGCGGTTCTCCGCACTTTGACACAGTGCAAACCATGGCTGATGACACCGCTGTAATTTTGTACACTTCGGGAACCACTGGCACCCCCAAAGGGGCGGAACTAACCCAAAGTAACATGCTGATGAATGCCATTGGCAGCCAAAAGCTGGTAGATGGCAAGCCGGGCGATGTGGCATTGGCCACGCTGCCCCTGTTCCACTCATTCGGGCAAACAGTGGTGATGAACATGGCCTTTTATGCTGGCGCAGCCATCACACTGCTGCCCAGGTTCACGCCCGATGCTGCTTTCAGGATTATGGAGCGGGATAATGTGACCATTTTTGCCGGTGTTCCCACCATGTACTGGGCCCTGTACAGTTATCCCAACGCCGAAGAAGAATTCGACATGAAGAAGATTGTAGACACGCTGCACACCGCAGTTTCGGGCGGGTCGGCGCTGCCTGTGGAACTACTGCGCAATTTCGAGGCCCGCTTCAATGTGCCCATCCTCGAAGGTTACGGTCTTAGCGAAACCTCGCCGGTAGCCAGCTTCAATCTCAAATGGATTGAGCGCAAGCCCGGTTCCATTGGCATTCCCATTTGGGGTGTGCAGATGGGCCTGGTAGATGACGATGACAATCTCATTGCCAAGCCCACCGAAGCGGGGCAACTCAGCGATGTAGGCGAAATTGTCATCCGCGGGCATAATGTGATGAAAGGCTACTACAAGCGCGAAGAGGCCACTGCCGAGGTTATGCGCGGCGATTGGTTCCACTCGGGCGATTTGGGGCGCATGGATCACGAAGGGTATTACTACATCGTGGATCGCAAAAAGGAGATGATTTTACGTGGCGGCTACAACGTTTATCCCCGTGAAATCGAAGAATATCTGATGACGCATCCCAAGGTTTCGCTGGTGGCTGTCAAGGGTGTGCCTCATGCCACCCTGGGCGAAGAGGTGAAAGCCTACATCGTGCTCAATGCCAACGAAACTGCCACAGCCGAAGAGATTATCGCCTTTGCTAAAAAGGGCCTGGCTGCCTACAAATATCCCCGTCTGGTCGAATTCCGCTCCGCTCTGCCCATGACCGCCACAGGTAAAATCCTCAAGCGGGCATTGGTCGATGAATCCTGATTTTTAACACACCTTCCTGGCACGCAGATTTTGCTGTAACAGTATTGGCAAAATCTGCGTGCTTTTTAGCTTCTCGTGCGGGCGCGGGCATTATGCGCGCGGCATACGCGCCTGCAAGCGTTCCAAAAGGTCGTCCTGGTTATTCAGAGGAACCATGTTGATAAATCGCCGTCGTTCGACAGTGATGAGCCCATTCTCCTGGCGGGGGTAATAGCTGACAATCAGTGCTTCGTTTCTGCGCCCACCCATCTCAGCCGATGCCAGTTGCGCCACGTTCACCCGATGCTCTGCGTGCAACGGGGTGTAATAAACCAGGGTTTCGCCATCGAATTCAGCCCAGGCAAAGGCCCCCAAGACCAGGCGCACGGTAATAAAGGCCACGCCCAACAACACGATGAACCAGAGCGTACTGTGCCGGGCCCAGGCTTCGCGGGCCAGCCACACTGTCGCGGCAGCATAAAGAATGGGGTAAATGCGAAAAAGTGTTTTGGGGGTGTAACGAGTCGGTGACATGAGGATAAATGGCCTTGTGTGAAATAAAAAATCATTAGCGCTGCCCCCACTTTTTGCCACAAAGAGCATTTTCCTGGCAATTCTCTCTGGACAGAAGTGAAGCGCTACATGTTGTCAGGAATAAAGTTCCTTTTTGAGGACGCCAATGTAGGGCAAATCTCGATAAAACTGATCAAAATCAAGGCCGTAGCCAATAACGAATTTATCGGGAATTTCAAAGCCGACCCAATCAACCGGCACATCAACCTCGCGACGCGAGGGCTTGCTAAGCAGGGTGACAATGCGCAAACTAGCCGGTTTTCGGGCCAAAAGCATCCCGCGCAAGTAAGCCAACGTATTGCCGCTATCGATGATGTCCTCGACGATGAGTACATCCTTGCCCTCGATGGGTTTATCCAAATCTTTGAGAATGCGCACCACACCCGAGCTTTCAGTTGCTGCCCCGTAGCTGGAAACGGCCATAAAATCAATGGTCAGGGGCTGCCGGATAAAACGCATGAGATCGGCCAGGAAGATGACGCTGCCTTTGAGCACCGAAATAAGTAACAGTTCTTGGCCCTGATATGCCGCGGTAATTTCATCGCCCAGGGCCTGAACACGGGCCAAAAGTTCCTGGGTAGGAATAAGAATTTCCGCGACATCAGAATGATTTTCTTTCATAAGTCCCTCCGAGTGCTATGTGGGGCAAAAATGGATGAATGATGCGGCCATTTTAGCACAAAATCGCACAAACGCCCGCACTTCCGGCGGGTTACTTTCCCTTCTTCCGCAAGATGAGCGCTTGAAAATACAAGTCGGGATTGCTTTCATCGGAGATGATTCGCTCGAACTGCTGTATCTGAAACACCGCACTCACAACATCCAGCAGGTGCGCATCGCTGTAAAAGGAAAAGAAACGTTTGGGTTCATAGAAATCATCTTGCCAGACACCTTCACTTTCGTAACCGCCATACAATCCCAGAAAAAATAACCCACCCGGTTTCATTACCACGCTGATGCCACGCAAAGCCGCGGGCATGGCCTTTTTGGGCAGATGCAACAGGCTGTTCAGGGCATAAACAGCATCGAAGGTGGCCCGAGCAAAGGGCAGTTGCGTAAAATCAACCACCTGGGCCCGCAGCCCCTTTTGCCGACAGATGGCCACCATCTCAGGCGAAAAATCGGTACAGCAAACATCCAGCCCCTGTTTCGCAAAAAAGAGGCTGTCTCCGCCCGGGCCCGCGCCCAACTCCAGCAGCGAGACCTTTTGCTCTTGCTGCAAAAGCGCCAGAAAATGACCTCGCACCTCACGCTTCCAATCCTCCACCTCCAGCGCATCACGATTTTGGGCCATCTTGTTGTAGGCTTGGCGTAACGAGGCTTTCAGCAAATCGGGCATCGGCATTCGAGGCTTGGGCGGGCGTGACGGTAAAAACGCATACCATCAAATTATAGCGGAATGCCCCGGCAGAGTCAAAGCAATCAGCTTGCTGCGTCCCAGCTCAAGACTGCGCCCGGTTAAGCAAGTGACGTTATGAAAGCTGAAATGTAACACCTCATCGCTATCCAGAGCGCAC
>Ga0256914_1001189_pt1 | contig 24469 bp, 21 predicted proteins | sample HulkmetaG_FD_191571 | JGI IMG/M metagenome (GOLD analysis project Ga0256914, IMG submission 191571) | Hydrothermal chimney microbial communities from Main Endeavour vent field at the Juan de Fuca Ridge, Pacific Ocean - Hulk | ecosystem: Environmental > Aquatic > Marine > Hydrothermal vents ... | reverse complement strand
ATCACAACCACCGCATCTTCACACGATCTCTCCCGGCCACTATAGCCCCACTTTGCGGCCGGGAGAGATCGTACAGATCTGCAGCACCTGTGACCAGTTACAGGTTGAAAGTATGATATAGTGCTGGGTTACATTCCCTATGATCGGTTACTCCGGAGGATCTGCTCCGGGTATGCCCCGTCATCAAGGAAGGTGCGGGTCAGACCTCCCTGCCCTGTTTCAGTTTTCTGGCCCTGGTGGCGGCCTCCATGCCGGCCACACATCCCTGCCCCACCGCCTTGGCCATCTGGTACGGTGGGCCGGCAATGTCGCCGGCTGCATATATTCCCGGGATGTTGGTTTCCTGTTTCCGGTTGGTATCGATATATTTGAAACTTTCCAGATCCAGCTGGACCCCGATCTGGGTGGCAAGCTCCAGGGCGCCCTTGGAGCCCAGTTCGATGAAGATACCGTCTGCGGCCAGTTTTTCACCATTGTCGAGCACGATGGCTGTCACGGCCTGCTCGCCCTCGATGGCTTCCACCCAGGAGTTTTCCCGAACATCGACCCCGCTTTCCCGCAACCGGTCGAGCAGTTCGGCCGAGACATCGAGTTCCTTGGCGACCAGGTAGACTTTTTCGGCATAATCCAGCAGGGTGAGGGCCCCGTCCACTGCCGCGCTTCGGTTGCCGGCCACCACTACGGTGGCACCCCGGTAGAAGTTGGCGTCACAATCCACGCAGTAACTCACTCCCCGGCCGGCGAACTCCTTTTCGCCCGGTACGTTGAGCTTGTTTTTGGAAACACCCATGGCCAGTATAAGGGTCCTTGTCCTGATACTTCTGCCACTTTCCAGCTCCAATTCGAAGAGGTCGCCTTCCTGGGATATCTTCAGGACATCTTCCGGCGAGATTTCGGTTCCGAAGCCACGTACCTGCTCCAAGCCGGCCTCCAGCAGCTCCCTGCCCTCCCGAACCCCGGCTATGCAGGCATAGTTCTCGATATGGGCCCGGTACAGGGCACTATTTTCCGGGCGGCCGAGCATAAGTACCCGGGTCTTTTTCCTGGAAGCATGGATTGCGGCCTGAATGCCCGCCGGTCCTGCTCCCACGATCACCACGTCGTAGGTTGTGTCTGCCATCACGCACCTCCTTGATAAAGAAACTATAGAAAAAGATATGGTAAAAATTCCTGTTGGTTCACTGGTCTGCCAGGAGAAAAGATGAAAATCGTATTATCCTGGAATATGTACACTATCTGTAAAACTTGGTCGACAAGATTATGAAAATCAGGTATTCTTGAAAAATTTTGTTGAATGGATGGCCTCCAGGCAGAGACAGGACGACAGGAACGGTCGTCCTGGTGCGCCGTACGGCCAGCCCCGGGAGTCGCCGGGTTGCAATCCGTGGCAGGCACGGAGCGAGGTTTTTTCGGGGTGGTTCTAGGATCGATAAGGGAGATTCGGTGGATTATTCGCTTTTCAGCATGATGAAAGACGCCGGTCTGATGGTCAGGCTGGTGATGCTTGCTCTGTTGCTTTTTTCCGTGATTTCGTGGGCAATTATCATTATGAAGATGGTCCTGTTCCGTCGGGCTGCCAAGGCGACCGAGCGTTTTCTGGCCCGTTTCTGGGAGAGCAAGACCCTCAACGAGGCCTTTGAGGCTGCCGGTGAGTACCCGCTGAGCCCTGAGGCGGCGGTCTTTGTCTCCGGATTCAACGAGCTCAAGCGAATCAGTGCAGCCCGTTCCAAGCAGCATGTTCCGGAGACCCTCGAGACCCAGCTTGCTACCATGGACAACCTGAAACGGGCCCTCCGGAAAGCACATCTCATCGAGGTGGACCGTTTCGGCCAATCCCTGTCGTTTCTGGCCACCACCGGCAGTGCGACGCCATTCATCGGCCTTTTTGGTACGGTCTGGGGTATCATGACCTCTTTCCACGATATCGGCATGCGCGGTTCCGCCTCTCTGGCGGTTGTGGCGCCGGGTATATCCGAGGCTCTCGTTGCCACGGCCGCCGGCCTTGCTGTGGCCATCCCCGCGGTTATTTTTTATAATTACTATTCCAACAGACTTGCGGTCATCGAGTCGGATATCGACAATTTTTCCACGGATTTTCTCAATCTCGTGGAACGCGACATCCTGACGAGGGGGTAGGCGGCCGGCGGGAGGTGGACCGGCAGGTTAGCGGCAATAATCATGGCATTTTCAAACGGAAACAGGCAGCGGGGATTGGTAGCGGAGATCAATGTCACTCCCCTGGTGGACGTCATGCTGGTGCTGCTGATCATCTTCATGGTGACAGCGCCCATGATGACCCAGGGCCTGGAGGTGGATCTTCCCACCACCACGGCCAGGGCCCTTCGGCAGCAGGAAAAACCGCTTACCGTATCCCTGACAAAGGATGGGGATATCTACCTGGGCAAGGTCAGGGTGGACAGCTCCCTGCTTCGCAGCCAGCTTGCAGGAATGCCGGATGAGCAGAAAAAACAGCCCATCTATCTGCGGGCGGACAGGGAGGTTCCCTACGGAAAGGTAGTGGCCCTGATGGCGGATATCAAGCGGGCTGGATTCGATAAGTTGGGAATGATCACCCTGCCGGCGGAAAAGGACAGATAGCGATTGGTACCGCCTTTGGAGATGTTGATCTACAACGAGGGGGAGTTCTTCGAAAAACAGAGGTTCCAGACAGGACGCTGGCTTCTGGCCATCAATCTGGCTGTTGCCATCCATGTACTCGTTTTTTTTCTGTCTATGTATCTTCCTGTTTTCCTGAATAGAAAGCCGTTGCTGGACGAGGAGATCATCACCGTGAGCCTGGTTTCGCTTCCCCAGGAGCAGGAGCAGGCTGTGGAGAAGGCGCCTGAACCTGCACCGGAGCCCGAGGCAACCGTCGTTCCGGAGAGCGAGCCGGTCCGGGCCGAGTCCGACAGACCGGCGATTCAGGTCGCTCCCCAGGTAACGGTTCAGGAGAAGCAGGAAAAGAAGCCACAGCCGATCTCCCTCAAACCGCTGAAGAGGAAGATCCGCAAGGCCAGGGATACCCGGTTGGAGGAGGAAAAAGAGCGGCAGCGGCTGGCCAGAGAGCGGAAACAGCGGGAACTTGCCAGGCAGAGGGCCCTGGCCCGGGCCAGGGAAGAAGAGCGACGGGCCAGGGAGGCGGAACGGCGGGCCAGGGAAGAGGCCAGGAAGGCCCGGCAGGCCGTGGCAGCCATGATCAAGCAGAAAGGGGTCGCCAGCCTCCGGAAGCCGGCTGCCCGCGGAGGAGCCGGCGCGCAAGGCCGGCGGGAGGTTCGGTCCCTGGTCGAGAAACAGTATTATGCGGCCCTCTACGAGCGGGTTCACCGGTACTGGGTCCTACCGGAGATGCGGAAGTGGGACAGCAGCCTGGAGACGGTGGTTGTCCTGACCATCGGTGCCGACGGAACCATTCTCGACAAGGTGATAGAACGGAAGTCCAGGGATCCATTTTTCGATCAGTTTGTCATGAAGACGCTCGAAAAGGCCGCGCCCATGCCCCGGTTTCCCAAGCTACTGCAGGCAAAGACCATCGAGATAGGATTTCGGTTCCGTCCCGGTGAATTGACGATGTAAATGGAGAGTTGAGGAGTATAGCAGAAGCCATGAATCAGTTGGCTGATAGAATTGCGCGGCAGTGGGGCCGGGTAATGCTCATCGTCTGGATAGCGGGACTCTGTCTCTGCCAGGGCCAGGATCTCCGCGCCGAAAAGGTGTATCTGGATATCGTGGCCTCGGACGTCCGCAAGGTGATGATTGCCGTACCGCCGTTTAGAGACAAAGATTCCGGCAATGTTGGAGAAAAGGGAATGGATCTGGCCAGGCTGCTGGCGCGCGGCCTGGAATTCCATGGATTTATCCAGATATTGGATCCAGGTCGCTACGGGAGCAATACCGATGCTGACTGGAAGTCCTTTGGCGTCGATTACGTGGTCCTGGGCGTGGTCTCCCGTTCCGGAGGAAAGATGATCCTGGAGGGTAAACTGCTCGACGTTGCCGATAACAGGATGTTGGCCGGGAGACGCTACCGAGGATTGCCGGAGCAGGCCGAGGACATGGTGCTTCGTTTCTGTGACGCCCTGATCGGCGAGTTTACCGGAGAACCCGGTATCAGCCGGACCTCCATAGCCTTTATCTCCGATGCCACCGGTGCCAAGGAGGTGTATGTGGCCGACGTGCTCGGCCGGCGGGTACGTCAGGTTACCAGACACCGTCATCTCTGTGTTTCTCCGCGGTTTTCTCCGGACGGTAACCTGCTGGCCTATTCCACCTATCACCACGGCAACCAGGATCTCTACATAACCGACCTGCGCCAGAACAAGATCACCCGGGCAATTTCCCGGCGCCGCGGCCTCAATCTGGCTCCAGCCTTTTCTCCAGACGGCAAGACCATGGTTGTCACGTTGAGCAAGGATGGTGGACCGGACCTCTACCTGATGAACCTGCAGGGCAAGATACTCAAGCGGCTGACCGCCAGGGCCGGGATCAATGTCTCGCCAAGCTTTTCGCCAGACGGTTCCATGCTGGCCTTTGTCTCCGACCGGAGCGGCCAGCCGCAGATCTACATCATGCAGATGGGCGATGGTCGCATTCAGCGTCTTACCTTCCACGGCATGGAGAACAGCGAGCCGAGCTGGTCCCCGAAGGGCGATCAGCTTGCCTATACCGGCTTGCAGGATGGGCATTATCAGATCTTCACCATCCACGTACCTGACGGCCAGGACTACCGGCAGGTCACTTCGGGCTGGGGCGATTTCGAGTCGCCCAGCTGGTCACCGGATGGCAAACAGATCGTCTTTACCCGAAGGCGCAATGGCCGGCAGGAGCTCTGCCGCGTCTTCCGAAACGGGAAAGATCTGCAGGTGCTCTTCAGGTTGAAGGGAAACCAGTCCTCTCCCCAATGGTCCTCCAGGCCCAGGTAGGCGCTGATAGCCGGCCGTGCAGAGACGGGTATGGCGCGGAACACTGATTGGTGGGCGAGAGGAGAATGAAAGGAAACGAAATCAGCTTGTCAGAAAATACATGTTACCTGTTGTGCAAAGAGGCGTGCCAATGAAAGGAATACGGAATCTTTTTTTAGCCGGCTGTTCACTTGTTCTGCTCTGCCAGTGTGCCAGCCAGGATGAAATACGGGAGCTGAATTATCAGATCCGGGCCGTCAATCAGAAGGTCGAGGAAATCAAGTCCAGCACAGTCAGCCAGATGCAAAAGCGTCAGGCCAGTTCGGTGAGCAAGCTGGATCAGCTGGATGCCGAAATCCTTCGTCTGAACTCTCTGATCGAGGAAAACGCCCATCAAAACAGACAGTTCATCGAACAAAGCAAGGACAGCTTCTCAGGATTGCGTTCCGAGATCGTCCAGTTGCGCACCGATATCGCTGCCCAGAAGACAGAGACTGAAAAGAAGATCCATGAGTTGAGTATCAAGGTGGATCAGCTGGCCGCTACCATCGAGCAGATCCAGAAGGCGCGGATCCGGGCGGCTGAAGAGCGGGCCAGGGCGGCAGCCAGGAAGGCTGAAGAGGCCCGACGACGATCGGCTGCTGTCAGCTCCGGAAAAGGTGTGGTCAGGCTGAGTCCTGAAGGCCGCAAGGTGCGTATCTCCGAGCCCAAGGTAGTCAATGCCGTGCCGGAGAAGAAGGAGACAGCGCCGCCGCCGGCCGTCAAAGCTGCAGAGGAAAAAAAGACTGTCTCGGCAGAGTCTGCTAGTCAGCAGAATTCTTCTTTGACCAGTGGTGATCCCTTTGATAAGGGAATGGAACTCTTCAAGAAGAAACAGTACAAGGAGGCCTATCATCATTTTGAACAGGTCCTGGCAGCCAACCCGCCTGCAGCCAAGGCAGCCCAGACCCTGTTCTATATGGGCGAGTGTCTTTTCAACCAGGGCGAGTACGATCTGGCCATACTTGATTATCAGAAAGTGATCTCCAATCATGCCAAGGATCCGCATACGCCGTCGGCACTGCTCAAGCAGGGCATGTCCTTTGAGAAGTTGACAGACAACGAAACAGCCAAGATAATCTACAAGAAACTGATTGCTGAGTATCCCGATGCCACCGAGGCAGCCATGGCCAAGGAGCGTCTCGGAAAATTGTAATGGCGGCCAGAATGCGCCTTGACAAGCTTCTGGTGCAGCGTAACCTGGTCAGGGACCTGGAAACCGCCCGGGCCGTCATCGGTGCCGGCAGGGTGCTGGTGGATGACCAGGTGGCTGACAAGGCCGGCTGGCCGGTGAGTGCGTCCTGTCGTCTGTTTCTGAAACAGCCCAGCCGCTATGTCAGCCGGGGCGGACGGAAGCTTGAAGAGGGACTGCGTAGGTTTGGTCTGGATGTCCGGGGGTACATCTGTGCCGATATCGGCTGTTCGACCGGTGGGTTCACCGACTGCTTGCTGCAGCATGGAGCCGCACGTGTCTACAGTGTGGACGTCGGCTACGGTGTTCTGGACTGGAGGCTGCGCAATGATCCCAGGGTGATCGTCCTGGAACGGACCAATGCCCGCTTTCTGTCCGGAAAGGATATTTCTCGTCCCCTGGACCTGGTGGTCATCGACGCCTCGTTTATATCTCTTTCCCTGCTGCTGCCGCCTGTGCTTCCCCTGTTTGCGGACCAGGCTAGAATATTGGCCCTGGTCAAGCCGCAGTTCGAACTGGCCCGCAATAAGGTGGCCAAGGGAGGCGTGGTACGTGATTCTGCGCTGCATGAGGAGGCGGTCGCCAAGGTGCGCCAGGCAGGCGAGGCATTGGGTCTGACCTGCCGCGGGAGTGTGCGGGCCCCCATTCGCGGCGCCAAGGGAAACCAGGAGTTTTTGATCTATTTTGTTGGTGAGAACGAGCAGTAATCATCGCCTTGATTGAGTGGATTGCCCTTATGGCAAGGAGGAGCAGCCGTTGTTGGTCCATGTCTCGGATGGATGAATTTTGTTGTTCCGCCCGATGCATTGCACAATGACGCTCAATCCTGGCACAGGTCATGACGTAAGGAGTACAGGATGAAAAACCGAGGTATCAGGCAGAGTGTACAGATGGGAATGGTTGCAGCTGCAACCCTGTGTTTTCTGGCCTTGCCGGTACGGGCCGCAGAGTTTGTCAGTGTTGTGAAGGATGGCGTGAACCTGCGCTCGGGTCCTGACACCAAATATGAGGTCCTCTACCAGCTGCCTGCCGGATATCCGTTGAAAGTGCTGGCCCGGAAGGGAAAATGGATCAAGGTTGGTGATTACGAAAACGACAAGGGCTGGATCTTCAGTTCGCTGGTATCCACGACTCCCTATGTCATCGTTACCGTAAAGCAGGGCAATGTCCGCTCCGGACCAGGCACCAAGTACGACAAGATCGGCACCGTGGAGCGGGAAGTGATCCTCAAACGGGTAGGAAAAAAGGGCGACTGGCTCAAGGTCTCCCATCCCCAGCTGACCGGCTGGATTCACAGGAAGCTGGTCTGGCCCTGACAGGCTTTCCTCCCGGCCAGGAGCATCTGGATGGTTCGGCCGAAATCAACCGGCAGCCGTACCACCTGACCGGCCTTGTTGCGGAACAAAAGGTGCCGCTGCCGAAGCCCGAACAGGAAGAGATCCTTGGTGAGGGCCACGTCCTTTCGACAGTAACTGGTGAGGAGATCCATCTTTCCTTCCCTGAACCACTGCAGGGCGAGCAGGCCGTTACCGCTCTTCTGAATGCCCAGGGTGTGTTCGGCCAGTCGGTCGAGACTGAGCCGGTAACCGAGCCTTGAGGTGATCTCTTCCAGGATGTCGAGGGAGGGCAGGGCGGCCAGGTTGCGGTCGGTGTAGGCGGAGAGTACCCGGTTGTCGAATCGTTTGTTGTTGAAGCCCACCACCAGTTCCAGGGAGAACAGGCGGTCGATGAGTTCCTCTACCCGGTTTTCCTCGAAACTGAGAAAGCGGTCTTCCTTTCCGTCATAGAGGACCGCCACGCTGATTCCCATCTTTTCGGCCCGGTGCCAGCCACCCACCTCGGCGGCTGAACGTCGGGTTTCCACGTCAAAGACACCATAGCGTTCCGGCAAGTCACAGAAGGAAGATTCATTTCGGCTCTGCCTGGCAGCAGCAGGATAGCGGCCGCGGCGCGGTTGTCCAGCTTTCCACCCTTTGGTCGGGGTGACGAGACCTTGGAGTATCAGGCCTGCGGCCTGTTTGTCGATGGGCCGGTTGCCAGAGCCGCATTTGGGTGAATGGACACAGCCCGGGCAGCCGGTCTCGCAGCCGCAGTCCCTGACAATGGTGCCGGTGAGCCGGAGGAGGTCCTGTATCTGTCGATAACCGGTCTTGGTCAGCCCGGCTCCTCCCGGATAGCCATCATAGAGGAAGACAGCCGCTCCCTGGACCTGTTCGTGCCAGGGGCAGGAGATTCCTCCGATATCGTTCCGGTCGCAGATGGCCAGGAGCGGCAGGGTACCGATCAGGGCGTGTTCCAGCGCGTGGATACCGCCCATGAAGTGAAGCTGCCTCTGCCGGCAGGCTTCCTGGAAGTGTTCCGGGATTTCGATCCACAATCCTTCGGTCTCAAAGATATTCGGGGGCAGGTCCAGGGGCAACCGGTCGATGACCCGCTGGCTGCCGGAAAGGATCTTCCAGTAACCGCTCACCTGTTCCGTGACCCGTAGTTTGCCGAAACAGACCGTGCAGGTGCCGAGGTCGAGGCGGGACAACACTTCCAGAACTCGAGTGTTCTTGTCCACGACCGGGCGGGTATGGTAGTGGGGCCTGATGGCGGAAACCACGACTTCCCGGATCTCCAGGTCCAGGGAGCAGACTTCCCACGACTTGGCCATGTGCAGGTAGACAGCTCCCGGGTGGCAGTCCTTTGTCACCCGGTGGGCATCGATTTCACCAAGGCTGGCCTTCTCCTCCCTGCTGACGATCCGGTATGTGGCCCCGCAGCCCCGCAGGTTGACCCTGCGCTGGGGAAACTTTCGGCTGCTGAACCAGGTGCTGCCGTCTGCTGACTGCAGCAGCTGGCCTTCCTTTGTCAGCCGGTCGAGTTCTTCGGTATACCCTGTGCCACAGAGCAGCGGTTCGCTGTCTCCCAGGGGATGTTCTGCAGCGGCACAGACCAGGTGGCTGGCAACAATCACCGGGTTGTCCGGATTGAGGACAGCCTCCTCCACCGGCCGCTGAAAGAATGCCTCAGGATGACGCATGAAATACTGGTCCAGGGCATCCTCTCCGGCAACGAGAACGACCAGCGATGGCCTGCTGCCGCGTCCAACCCGACCGGCCCGTTGGCGGAATCCCATCATGGAACCCGGATATCCGACCAGGAGGCAGATGTCTAGGTCACCGATGTCGATTCCCAGTTCAAGGGCCGAGGTGGCAATGACCCCGAGCAGATCTCCCCGGCTGAGCTGATCTTCGATGCGTCGCCTGTCTTCGGGAAGAAAACCGGCCCGGTAGGAGGCGATCAGGTGTTTGCGTTCGGCCAGCCGTCTTTCCGTCCACATGGCGATCAACTCTGTCATTTTTCGGGAGCTGGTATAGACAATGGTCCGCAGCTGCCTGTGTACGGCTGCCTGGAGGAGCATTGAGGCCGTCACTGGTGGAGAGTCCAGGGGATTGAGGAGGAGCAGGTGCTGGGGAGCGGACATGCTCCCGGATCGGTCCACCACGGTGACACTCCTGCCGATCAGTTTTTTGGCCAACCGTTCCGGGTTGCCGACAGTGGCCGAGGAGAGAATGAAGACCGGCCTGCTGCCATGGAGACTGCAGATCCTCTGCAGACGGCGGATCACCCAGGCCATGTGGGAGCCGAACATGCCCCGGTACGTATGGACCTCGTCCAGGACGATGTAGCTGAGGTGGGCAAAGAGATGGCTCCACTGTTCATGCCTCGGCAGGAGAGCGAGATGGAGCATGTCCGGGTTGGTGATCAGGATGGACGGAAGCCGGTCCCGGATCTTCTTTCTCCTGTATCCCGTGGTGTCTCCGTCGTAAATGGCTGCCGGCTCCCAGTTTTCCGGAACCAGGTCCTGCGGCAGCAGGTCGGCCATGGTCCTTATGGTCTGCAGCTGGTTTCTGGCCAGGGCCTTGAGCGGGAAAAGATACAGGGCCCTGCTGGCCGGATCGGCAAGCAGCCGCCGGAAGACCGGCAGGTTGTAGATAAGGCTCTTGCCGCTGGCTGTGGGCGTGGCCACCAGGACGTCCGAGTTGTCCAGGATCAAGCGGATAGCCTCTTCCTGATGACTGTACAACCTCTTGATGGACATTCCCTCCAGGACCCGGCGCAGGGGGGGCGAGAGCCATTCCCCTGGGCGGACAAATTCGCCCTCGCGGGCCGGCACTGTCCGTATCCCCCGTACCTGGGGGCCGAACCGCTCGGATTTTCGCAGTGATGCAAGATACTCGTCAACAGAGCCAGGGGATGTCGTCATCTGGGGGACAGCCACACTTTAGGGTTTATCATTTTGGGTAAATACTATACTATCACCTGCGGAAATTGAACCTGAATGATTCCGCATCCAGCCCGACTGAAGCTGCCTGACTGAAAGACCGACATGATCACCGTTGCCACCCTGGGGCCTGAACACTCCCATGCCTGGCAGGCTGCCCGTGCCTATGCCACCGGTGCCCGCCTGAAACTCTACAGCCACACCCGGTTGTTGGTTGACGCCTTTGTCGCCGGCGAGGTGCAGCTGGCCATCCTGCCGGTCTACAATACCCGGGAAGGTGAGAATAAGCAGTATTTCCGTCTATTTGACAGGATACGGAAGGGGTACTGGATCGACAACATCGTCCTGCCGTCCAACCTCTCCTTGGGGGTCAGTGATCCGGAGGTGGAGAAGGATTCCCTGACCATGCTGGTGGGGAAACGGGCTGTATTCCGGCAGTGTGAAGAGTTCATCGGCAACTATTTCCCGGATATTTCCCTGCTCAGTGTAGCGGACATGGATCAGGCCCTGGCAGAGATCAGGAGTGGAGCGCTGCGGGAACGCGGGGCCATCGACACGGAAGAGATGTTGCGGAGCCACGGGCTCCACATCCTGGAGCGGGAAGTGGCGCCCCACAACCGTACCCGGTATGCGGTGCTCGGGCCGGAGCTGGCTGTGCCGACCGGCTATGATGCCACGGCCCTGATCACCGTACCTCTGGACGACCGGGTGGGTATGCTGGTCGATATCCTGGGCGAATTTTCCCGCCGGGGAATCAACATCCTGGACATGCGTTCCGAGAGCGATATCAAGACCCAGAAGCTGCAGGTATATATCGAGGCTGAAGGGCATATCCAGGACGATATCATCCGGGAAGCCATCGAGCACATCGAGGGCAAGGTGATCGGGCGGGAACGGTCAGTCCGGCTCCTGGGGAGTTTTCCCAGGGTGGACATGCGGACCAAGCATATCCGTTCCTTTGGCTTCATCGGCACCGGAGCCATGAGCCAGTGGTTCGCCGATCGGCTGGAAAACGAGGGATATCGGGTGCTGCTCACCGGCCGGAGCAGCAGGATGCGGCCCGAGGAGATGATCAGCCAGGTGGATGTGGTGGTCATCTGCGTGCCCATCTCGGCTACCGCGACTACGGTACGGCAGTACGGCCCCATGCTCGGTCCGGACCAGGCCCTGATCCTGCTGGCCGGAGAATCCGAACATACATTGGAGACCGCCCTGCAGGTGACCCACGAAAGCGTCGAAGTGATGCTGGTCCACAACCTCTGGGGACCGCAGGCCGCAACCATGAAAGACAAGAATGCCATCCTGGTCCGGACGCCGCGCAGCGGCAGGTTCTGTTCGGAATTTGAAGCATTCCTTTACAAGCATGGTGCAAATATCTATCACGATTCCGCCTGTAAGCACGATCTGCTGATGGGCGTGGGCCAGAAACTGCCCACCGTGATTTCCGTCGCCCTGGCCATGACCCTGGAAAAACACGGAATCACGGCAGAGGATATCGCCAGTCATTCCACGCTCACCTCGCTCTACCCCATCCTGGCCATGGCCCGGGTACATTCTCAGAATCCGCGGACCTATGCCGAAATCATGTCCATGGCCGGTGACAGCCGCAAGATTGTCCACGACTTTGCCGTCCATCTCGAGCGGATCGTCGCCCTGGCCGATGCGGCTGAGATCAAACAGCTCTGTTCTCTGATAACCCGCAATTCCGGACACCTGACCAGGGAGTTTCTCGATGCCTGCATGGAGCAGGCCAAGGCCGTGGACCAGGTTCTGGGGCGGAACGTCTGAACGGGACCGCGTCCTTCTTTGGAGATCGGCGGCCTGACTTACCTGTTGACCTCCGGTTGATTCATGGTTACGGTTGCATCCATGAAAAAGAAATGGAAACCTGATTATGTCTTGCTCATACTCTTTGCGGCATGGTGGTTGCTGGTCATCTACCGTTCCATGACCGGGAGCGGGTTTTCCTGAATAAAGCCGACAGGTCCGCCGGTCGGGGGAAGCCAGTGCATTCTGCCGCAGAAATAACTACAGCCATGGAGTACTAGGTCATGTTGTCAACCGCCTTGGAGTACCTGGAAAAACACTACACCTGCCCGCACTGCAACCAGGAACTGACCCTCTGCCATGCACCCCCCATCCATGTGGGCGATGGTCTGGGATGGGGATCGGAGTACCTGTTCATCTGTCTCAACGACGACTGTCCTCTCTTTGTCAATGGCTGGGAATACATTGAGAATCAGTACGGGCACGTGGGTTCGTACCGGCACATGCAGATTCCCAACAGCAATGAAAGCTATAACATGATGGTGGCCGGCAAGACCGCCTTTACCGGCAACATTGTTGACATTGAACAGCTGAAGAAGCAGAATGCCCGTTATCAGCGGGAGAAGGCGGCTGTGGCGGCCCTGGACACCTGTGTGGACGAGAAGAATCTGGAACCGGTGCTCTATCTGCTCCTGGACGATCATGCCAGGATCAGCGATCGGAAACGTGCCGCCTCCCTGCTCGCCCAGATCAATGACCTCGCCTGTATCGAGCCGCTGCGAAACCATGATTTTTCGGATTCACACCTGGAGCAGGCAGTGAATATGGCCATATCAACCATCCTGGCAGCCCATCACCAGAAAGAGTGTCCATTCTGTGCCGAGCTGATCAAGGTTCGGGCCACAGTCTGTCGATACTGCCGCCGGGACTTGGACGGCTGATCGACTTTCTCCTTGCCAAACAGTGTACTTGCGGGTATAAAATCTTCGACCGATTGTGGTGAGCGTAGCTCAGTTGGTGGTAGCACCGGGTTGTGGCCTCGGAGGTCGTGGGTTCAAGTCCCATCGCTCACCCCAGAAACGACAGGGCGTTCCGGAAACCGAACCGGAACGCCTTTTTTGATGCAGGCTTCCCGACCGGGAAGGCAGACGTTCATCAGCCGCAGGAGTCGGCATCGTTGGGATCATAGGTCCAGTCGCCGTTGCGGTACAGATAGTCGTTGATCAGCAGCAGGTCTTCTTCGCTCAGCTTGTCCCAGGAGCCGTTTCTGGCGCATTTTTTCCTTCTTTTCGCAAAGATCCTGTTCCATGCCTCGGCAGTATACGACTCGGCCCACAGGAAGGGGGCTCCCTGGTCGTTGTTTTTCGAATGGCAGGACTTGCAGACCTCCCTGAACCGTTTCCCGCCCCTGCCCCAGGGTTCGCTGTCCCAGTCCAGCTGGCCCTTGTTGAGGATTCGGCACATCTTTGTGCGCTGGTCGTACCGTTTTCCCGGCCTGGCCATGGCCGGCAGAACGGCCCAGGCCAGCAGGAGCAGTGTTGTCAGGATGGCAATTCCGGTTTGCTTCATGGCTGATTCCTCCTCTGATCGGCGCGACAGGTCCGGAGTTTCCATTCCACCACGCCTTGATGCTGTTTGCAATGTACCTCTGTGTGGTACGTTACTGCGCGGCGATCCGAATGTAAAGTGTTTTTCCGGCATCTGCAGAGGGGCGCAGATTCAGTAGGGAAGCTGCCCGATGATGTTTCCGGGCGGGTCGTAGACGCAGACCCAGACCTGTCCCTGGTCGTTGCATATGGCCATACCGCAGCCCAGGGTCATGGTCTGACGCCAGATGATCTGGGTGTAATGACCACATCCGGTGCTATTGCGTTTCCGGCATGTCCTTGTCTGCGGATCAAAGTCCTGCTGTTCACTGCTCCAGGCGGCAACAACGTGGGCAGCATCGATCTCCTGCACCTCCCGCCGCCCGTCCGACCAGCGGATGCTGCTTGCCCAGTACAGGTTTTCACCATACCGGCCACTGGTTTCATGGCGGAGGCGGCAGCAGTTTTCCTCTGCCAGGTGCCTGGCCCGGTCGCGGGCATGTTCTGCCAGCCGGTCAGACCAGACAAGAGGTGGAATGTCGAGCTGTCTGCGGACGCTGTTGTGAGCCGCTGTCATACCCACGAGCGGCCCGGACTCACCGGCCAGAGAGGGCCGGAAAGAACAGTAAGGGAGGACCAGGAGGAGAATGGCGGCAAAACAGGAGCGACTGGCCATCGGTCTATCCGGTTATCGTTTTCATGGTGTGGCCTGCAGCAGTGACCACTGTACCGGAGGTGAAAAAAATAGTCACGGTTTTCGGAAGCCGCTGCCCATGGGAGGGGGCTATGGCTAACCGATCACAGGATATGTAACCCCGCAATATATCATGCTTCCAAACTGTCATTGGTCACAGGTGCTGCAGGTTTGCACGATCTTCCCTGGCTGCTATAGCCCCACTATGTGGCCAGGAAAGATCGTGTGACGATGCGGTGCCTCTGGTCAATTATGGCTATGGATCAGGAAGCGCCTAGCGCTGGAGGTGAAAGATCTGGCTGGCAAGTTCCTGCCAGTATCCCCTTCCGGACTCCGGTATTCCGGCCAGGGAACCGAAATGGCGGGTAATGGCTGGATCGTGTTTCCAGAAGGGGAAGGGCAGGCCCCCCAGGATACGGTTGAAGAGAAAGGCCAGGAAGATGAGCAGGCCGATGGCCAGGACAAAACCGCCTGCCTGTACCGGTGTGGCAATGGAACCCATGGCGACGATCAGGGAGGTGGCAATGGCTGGCGGATGGTTGCAGTTGAACCGGATCATCAAAAAGCTGGCCAGGGCCATGGCGACAGAGAGGGCCATGATGAACGATCCGTTGATCTGGCCGGGATCGGGATATTCCAGTCCGGGAAGAAACCGGCAGAGGGCAAGGGCCACAAATCCGGCTGCCAGGCCCAGGGTATGGGAGACAAAGACGGATCGGGGGGCAGCTGAGGCAGACATGGGCATTCGGAAGAGAATAAAGGCCGATGGGCCAAGGGATGGAAAAATCAACGGCAGGTCGGTCAGGTAGGAGATGGAGGCAATGACTGCCACGGCAGCGCTTCCCTCCAGGAGGACAAAGACCAGCACGGCCCGTTCAGGATGTCGCAGCCTGGGGAGCAAATAGTGGAGCTGGAGCCGGGAAAAAAAGGCCACCACCTGAAAGAGCAGCGTAGCCTGTGGCGGCCTGGAGGATACAGGAGGTTTGAGTGAGGATTGCACGGCGGTTCCCCCGGTTCTATGCGGTCTGCACCGCTGTCTCCACCTGGCCGAGGATCTTTCTCGCCCCGACGCTGCACAGGCCGAACAGCTCGCAGATCTCGACAAAACCCTGTTCCGCCTCCATGATGAGCCTGTCCAGATCTTCGCCGTCGATCCCGAGATGCACCTGGACCTGGTCGATGAATCGACTCGCCCGGCTTTCGCTTTCCCTGAGGCTGCTGGGCAGCATGGCAGCAAGCATGACCGGCAGGGCCATGGTCCTGGTCAGGTCCAGTTCTGTGGCCAGTTGCGGAGAGCGGTTGTGCAGCCCCACATAACAGATCATCTCTTCGGGAAAGTTCCAGTGCTGCAGGATCCAGGCCCCTGCCTGCCCGTGGTGCCAGCCGAACTGTCTCTCCTCCAGAGCGGAGAGGTGTTCTTCCGACTCCAGCCATTCCGCCAGCACCGGCTGGTAATATTCCTGCCAGGAGGTGAGGAGAATGGGCAGGGCCACGTCACTGACCAGCATGACGGTGAAGCTGTTGTCGCTCTGATCCGGACAGTGGCGACGGGCCAGGCAGCGGGCAAAGATCGCCCGCAGCAGGGAGTCGGTCCAGAAGGCTTCCTGGTCGAACAGGGTTGACTCCGGCTTGTTTACCGCAGCCACGGCGGCAAACGAGAGGACCAGGGAGCGGATTTTTTCCAGGCCCAGCAGGTTCACCCCGTGCTGAATGGACAGGACCGGGGATCGGAGCCCGAAGAGCGACGAGTTGACGGTCTTGATGACCTGGGCGCCGATCTCGGGGGTGGCCTCTATCAGCCTGGATATCCTGGCCATGTCGGCATCAGGATGGTTGATCTCCTCCAGGAGCCGGCTGATGGCTGCCGGCAGGGGCTTGATGTCCAGGGTTCTGAACAGGGCCGGGAAGTTGCCGCTCGCCATGGCGGCATGATTACGTATCCGTCTGAACAGTGCAAGGGGTGACACGTCCGGGGACCTCGTGCAGGGGGGTGAATGATTCCTTTGCCGTCATTATGAAGTGAAGCAGAAGGCAAGGGCGAAATCAAGGTGAAAGTAGCCCCCTCTCCAGGCCGCCGACAGGATGGGGAAAGCCGTTCAGCGGGCCTGTTCCGGACTGCGGATGATTGCAGGATCAGAACGGAATTTTTCAGGAAGCCGATCCCGGGGCAGTCCGTTCAGGGCATATCTGCGGCCCACCTCGTTATTCCGGTAATCCATGCGGTGGTCTGCCTCGGTGTTGTCGGTCAACCCCAGTTCGTGGGCATCGGTCACCTCCTTGGCCAGGTCGGGGCCAAACCTGCGGGTCAGCAGATAGCTCCACAGGACATGGCGGTAGGCATCCTCACTGAACCCCTGCTCCCGATGCAATCGTTTTGATTCCCGGACAGCCTCGTCCCGGATGGCGAGGAGTTCCGGGGTGAGAAAGGGAACCCGGGCCAGCAGGCTGACCTCGGGCTCGGTCAACTCTTCTTCGAGGAGATTGGAGATGGTACGAAGAGAATCCAGGTCCAGGACAAGTGCGTATTTTTTTCCGTCCTGCCGGGCAGACAGGGACACCGGCACCGGCGTGGCATGGACGACCAGTGTGCCCTGCCCGGAAAAGCTGATGGGCACGGTGGTGTAGCCATGCGTGCGGAGCCGGGTCAGATCCTGGATCAGCTCCCGGAGCTGGGCGACGGTCTTGTCCCGATCGGGCAGGGCGAGGCGGAACCGGAGACCGAACCTGCCCTGTTCCAGCCTGGTTATCTCCCCGGTCCGGTCCTGCCGGCTGCCGTCAAGAATGGTAAGATCCAGACCTGTGGCCCGGAGGCTGAACTGTTGACGGATCAGGTCGACCGGTCTGACTTCCACTCGATCGATATGTAACCGGACCAGCTTGTTCTCCAACACCCGGTTGTCATCTTTCAGGGACAGGTTGGCATCGACATCCCGCCATTCAAGACCGTGCCGGGAGAGTCTCACCGAACCGCACTCCAGCCGGCTGATGCGGAATCCCGGCCAGTCGTCCCGGGTCTGCATCAGCAACATCGCCTTCCTGGTATAGAGGGCGGCCAGCCGGTCCAGGTCCCTGGTGACAAAAAAGAGCAGGATGGTGCCGCAGGCGAGGAAGACCGCTATAAGACCAAAGAGCTTGCGCATACCGGTCCGGTCTCCGGTTCAGTAGAGCAGGTCCACCAGGAAGAGGCAGATCTGGGGAATATAGGTGACCAGGGCCAGGGCCACGATCATCACCAGCATCCAGGGGAGAGCCGCCCTGGTGACGTCTTCCAGCCGCATCCCGGAAAGGCCGGAGGCGACATAGAGGTTCAGGCCCACCGGCGGGGTGATCATGCCCACCTCCATGTTCAGGGTCATGACGATGCCCAGGTGAATGGGATCGATGTGCAGGGCCATGGCGATGGGAAAAAAGATCGGCGCCAGGATGAGTATGATGGAGGACGGTTCCATGAAGTCTCCGGCAAACCAGAGGATGACGTTGACCATGAGAAGAAACATCCACCAGGACATATTCTGGGCCACCAGCCATTCGGCAATGGATTGCGGTATCCGCTCCATGGTCAGGACGTGGGCAAAGATCATGGCGCAGGCGATGATGAAGAGCAGCATGGCCGTCATCTTGGCCGATTCCAGCATGACGTGCGGGATATCCCTGAAGCCCATGTCCCGGTAGACAAATAGCGAGATGACGGCGGAGTAGACCGCGGCCACGGCCGCTGCCTCGGTGGGAGTGAAGATGCCGCCGTAGATGCCGCCGATGATCATGATGATCAGGAGCAATCCCCAGATGGCGTCGAGGAAGGATACCCAGACCTCCCGGAAGGTGGGAACCGGCTGGCGGGGCATGTTCTTCCGCTTGGCGGTCAGCCAGGTGACCACCAGGAGCATGGCCCCCAGCATCAGACCGGGCAGGATACCGGCAATGAACATCTTGCCCACCGATTGCTCGGTGGCCACGGCATAGACGATCATGACGATGGAGGGCGGAATCAAAATGCCCAGACTGCCAGCAGTGGAGATGGAGCCGACAGCGAACCGCTTGCTGTATCCCGCCTCGACCATGCCGGGGATCATGATGGAGCCGATGGCCACCACGGTGGCCGGGCTGGAGCCGGACACGGCCGCGAACATGATACAGGCCAGGATACCGGCCATGGCCAGTCCGCCGGACATCCAGCCCACCAGGGCATTGGCGAAACGGATGATCCGTCTGGCCACGCCGCCGGTGGAGAGAAAGTTCGAGCTGACGATGAAAAAGGGGATGGCCATGAGGGTGAAGTGCTCCATGGTGGCCCCGAACTTGTTGGGCAGGATACCGGCCATGATCGCCGTGGGGGTGGACCACTCCGGGATGGGATAGAAGAGGAGCAGGTAGATGGCCGAGGACAGGCCCAGGCAGATGGCAATGGGAACGCCACCCAGCAGGAGGATGGCCAGAACGAGAAAGATAACGGTCGCTTCCATGGGGCTCCTCTCGGCTAGATCCGGGCGGCTTCCTCGTCCGCTTCCGGAGCAGGTTCATTGCTGCGGGTGATCTTGTCCTGCCGGCCGGTGTAGACCAGCCAGCCGACCTGCAGAAAACGGAGCGAGATCAGGGTGAAACCAAAGGGAAGGGCCAGGTGGGGAATCCACTGGGGAATCTCCAGGTCCACGGTGATCAGCTCCATCTTGTATGTCTCGTAGACATAGAAGTAGGAGAGATAGGCCATGCCGGCGGTAAAGGTCAGCGAGATGGCCACGGCCGTCAGGATGATCCAGCGTTGAACACCGGGTGGAAACTTGGCCACCAGGATGTCCACACCCAGGTGGACGCCGTGTTTGACCCCATAGGAGGCGCCGATCATGACCGTCCAGAGAAACATGTATTCCACCAGTTCCGGCGCCCAGGTGAAACCGGTGTTGAAGACGTAGCGGGCCACCACCTGGGCAAAGACCAGGAGGGTGGAGATCCCGAGAAAAATGGAGATGAGGACTTCCTCTATCCGGTCAAGCAGACTGTTTGTTTCCTGTGTCTTTTCCATGTTCATACTACCAGGCTGGTCTTTTCAGCACAGGGTCCGGAAGCGCGTCCTGAACGACCACGGGCGTTCCGGCCGGCTACAGAAAAATGGGGTGAACGGAAAGGAGATTTCCATTCACCCCATCTGTTCCATTGCCCTGAAACAGCAGCAGGTCAGCGCCGGTATCGTCAGTTCTTGGCGTTCAGGGCGTTGACGGCATCGATGAATTCGCCGCCGATCACATCGCGGAACTGGGCCTGCACCGGCTTGAATGCCTTGCGGAAGGCCTCTTTCTCAGCCTCGGTGAGTACCGTGACCTTGGTCTTGCCGGCCTCGATGACCTTCTGCTTCATGTCCTGGTTGATCTTGTAGGCATTTTCCCGGATCCAGGCCGTGACCTCTTTCATGATGTTTTCCAGCTCGGTGCGGACGTCGGTCGGCAGATGATTCCAGAACTGGGCGTTGGTAACCACCAGGTAGCCCAGATAGCCATGGTTGGTCTCGGTGATGTATTTCTGTACCTCGTTGAACTTCTTGGAATAGATGTTGGACCAGGTGTTTTCCTGCCCGTCGATGACTCCCTGCTCCAGGGCCGAATAGACCTCGGAAAAGGGCATCACCTGGGGATTGGCGCCCACGATCTTGAACTGCGCTTCCAGTACCTTGGAGGACATGATCCGGAACTTGATGCCGGCAAGATCCTCGGGTTTTCTGATTTCCCGGATATTGTTGCCGATCTGCTTGAAGCCGTTGTCCCACATGGCCAGACCGAGCATGTTCTTCTTGCCCAACAGCTTGAACATCTTCTTGCCCACCTCGCCGTCCATGGTCTGGTAGAGGACCTTGCGATTCTTGAACATGAACGGCAGGTCGAAGAGCTGCAGCTGGGGAACCCAGGAGGTGAACTTGGCTGTGGAAGGAGCCGCCATCTCCACACTGCCGGAACTCAGGGCATCGAGCACCTTCTTGTCGGTATAGAGCTGGCTGTTGGGAAAGACCTGTACCTCCACCTTGCCCTTGAGTCGTTCATTGGCAAGCCGGGCGAACATGTCGGCCGCCCTGCCCTTGGGTGTGGTCGGGGCGACCACGTGGGAGAAGCGAATCTTGATCGGTCCTCCTGCCGCTGCCAGGGAAGCGGCGCCAAGGATCAGGCCGGCAGCTACTCCGACAGCCAGAAACGATTTCAGTCCCTTGTGCAGTTGTTTCTTCATGGTGTGCTCCTTTGTATGATTTTGTTGCCTGACAGGCTGGCCTTACGGTCAGAACCCGAAAAATACGCTTTCATAGTACCCAGATGCAATCGTTTGCGCAAACAAAACCGTCAGCACGACCTACATGGCCACCAGGGGAAGATAGTCGGGCTCCCAGCGCATGCGGCGGATCAGTTCATTGAGCCGGGTGGGATCGTTCTGGTGTTGAAAGGTTGAGTAGGCACAGGGCCGGGCAATGCCGCGTTCGATCGCGGCTTCGCCCACCGCCTGGGCAACTTTGACGGAGACCTCGGCCAGCTTGGTCACATGGGGCACCAGGCACCCACGTTCCATCTCGCTGCGGCTGACAAAGTCGGACACAGCCTGTGCCGCTGCCGTGAAAAATTCCGGCAGTACCTCCCTGGCACCGGAGGCAAGGACTCCCAGGCCGACGCCGGGAAAGATGAAGACATTGTTGCACTGGCTGATCCGGTGGGAGACACCCTGGTAGATGACATCGGGAAAGGGTGAGCCGGTGCCGATCAGCGCCCGGCCATCGGTCCAGGAGAAGATGTCCGCCGGAATGGCCTCGGCCTTTTCCGTGGGGTTGGACAGGGGCATGATGACAGGCCGGTCGGTATGCTCGAGGACCGCCTGCACCACCTCCCGGTCAAAACAGCCCGGCTGTCCGGAGGTGCCGATGAGAACCGTTATGCCGGCCTTGCGGACCACGTTTTTCAGCATGAGATCCTGTTCGGTCCGGCACCATGGCAACCTGCCGGGACTCTTGGCATATTTTTTCTTGTAGGGGAGCAGGTCACGGTTCGTGGTGATCAGTCCCCTGGAGTCGAGGGCATAGATTCTCTCCCTGGCCTCGTTCCGGCTCAGCCCTTCTTCCAGGAGGGCGGTCTCGATCTGTTCGGCAATGCCCACTCCGCCTGCGCCGGCACCGTGGATAAGGAAAACCTGATCCCGGAGACGCTGCCGCTTGATTTTCATCGCCGTGAGGATGCCTGCCAGGGCCACGGCGCCGGTTCCCTGGATATCGTCGTTGAAGGAGATCAGATCGTGGAGATAGGCATCCCGGATGGCAAAGGCGTTTTGCTTGGAGAAATCCTCCCATTGGCAGAGGGCATTGGGAAAGACGTTGCGGAAGGCACGGGCGAAGCGCTGCACGAAGTTGATGTATTCATCCCCGGTTATCCGTCTGTGCCGCCAGCCGAGATACTCCTCGTCGTTGAGCAGGGTCTCGTTGTCGGTGCCCACGTCCAGGGAGATGGGCAGGCAGTGCCAGGGCGCGATCCCGGCCCCCTGGGTGTAGAGCATCAGCTTGCCCAGGCAGATGGCGATACCTCCGGCACCCTGATCACCGATACCGAGAATACCCTGGTTGTCGGTTACCACGGCGATCCGGATGTCCCGTTTCTGAAAACGCCGGAGAACGTCTTCTGCCCGGTCGATGTTGCCGGGATAGAAATGAAGGCCGTTGGCGGAACGGAACATGGAGGAGTAGTGTTGACAGGCCAACCCCACCGTGGGCGTGTAGATGATGGACATGTATCGGGCGATGTCGCTTTTGATCAGGGCGTGGGCCAGGGTGACATTGCGGTCGAAGAGGGAGCGGATATAGATGAACCGTTCGAGGTCTGTCTCTTTTTCCCGCACCTTGACCTGACTGTTGCGTACCTGGGCCTCCAGACTCCTGACCGCTGGGGGCAGCATGGCCGTGAGACCGAGTTTTTCCCGTTCTTCCAGGGTGAAGGCCGTTCCCTTGTTGACAAAGGAATTTCCATGCAGCTCGGATCCGCTGGTATAGACGAATATCTCCCTGGTATTACCGTACTCGTCGTACTTGAATACTGCTGAATTCTCTGACATGGCCATTTCCCTCCAGGTTGCCGTTGACGGAGCCTGTGCGGCCCGGGTATAGATGGACCTGAAATGCATCCATGGATCACTGTTGAGGTTGTAGCCGGTTGGGGAAAAACTCGCAATGACAAGCTGGCAGGAGGAGCTGAAAAACAGCATCACCGACCCGGTAGACCTGGCCGCCCATCTGGACGTGGATCCGGAACCGCTCTGCCGGGTCGCCCGGATCTACCCCATGCGTATTCCGCCCTATTACCTGCAGCTTATCCAGGAGCATGGCCTGCCCCTCTTCCGCCAGGCCGTACCGGATCTCCGGGAACTGGATGATCCTGACGGTATGGTCGATCCCCTGGGCGAGGAGGATTTGAGCCCTGTGCCAAACCTGGTGCACAAGTATCCGGATCGGGCCCTCCTGCTGGTCTCGGGCCGGTGTGCCATGTACTGCAGGTTCTGCACCCGCAAACGCAAGGTGGGCAGGCCGGAGATGCGGATCCGCCCGGCAGCGGTGGAGGAGGCCCTGCAGTATCTGCGTGATACACCGGCCATCCGGGAGGTATTGCTTTCCGGTGGAGATCCCCTCCTCCTGGAAGATGCGGAGCTGGAGGATATCCTGCACAGGTTGCGGGGTATCGGCTCGATAGAGGTGATCCGTATCGGCACCCGTGTTCCCTGTACCCTGCCCATGCGGATCACCGGCAGGCTGGCCACCATGTTGTGTCGTTATCATCCCCTGTATGTCAATACCCATTTCAATCACCCGGCCGAGATTACTTCCCAGGCTGCCAGAGCCTGTGGTCTGCTGGCCGACAGCGGTATTCCCCTGGCATGCCAGACCGTGCTGCTCCGCGGCGTCAACGATGACCCGGAAACCATTCGGGATCTCATGCTGGGGCTGCTGCGGATCAGGGTCAGGCCCTATTATCTCTTCCAGGGTGATCTCACCCGGGGGACCTCCCATTTTCGCACCACCATCGACCAGGGGCGACAGATCATGCGTTCCCTGATCGGCCATATCTCCGGAATGGCCGTTCCCACCTATGCCCTGGATGCACCAGGCGGTGGGGGCAAGATTCCCCTGATGCCCGATTACATCGAGTCCATGGACAGCGAGGTGCGGTTCTCGACCTTCCGGAACAGACCGGCCGTCTATCCCAACAGGCTATATGGAAAAGAAAACGACAGCTGCCTGTCATCCTGCCTTGATAAAACGAAACAAGCCGATATATAATAGAGTATTCATTTCTATTTTTCTGAAAAATCACCAGAATAAGGTCGGTTACGATGACGATGAACCAGGAAGACGTACTGGCGGCGGTTCTGGGCTCGGACGAGCTGCCTACCCTGCCGACGGTGGCCTCCAAGCTGCTGGCCATGACCTCCCGGGAGGAAACCACCCTTACGGACATCGCCAACCTTATATCTAAGGATATGGCCCTGTCATCCAAGGTCCTCAAGGTATCCAACTCTGCCTTTTACAGTTTTCCCCAACAGATCGGCTCCATCAATCAGGCGGTCTCCATTCTGGGAAGCAACGCGGTGCGCAGCCTGGTTCTGTCCTTTTCGTTTCTGGAGATCGAGAGCAAGCAAGGCCGGACGAATTTCGATTTCCAGAGGTTCTGGAAGGTCTCCCTGGCCGGAGCTGTGGCCGCCAAGCTGATTCTGGAACAGGTACCCGATGCGGATACCGAGGAGATCTTCATCTCTGGGTTGCTGCAGAATATGGGGCAGCTGATTTTTGCCTGTACCATGGGCGAACAGTTCAACAAGGTACTGGAGCAGACCCGCGAGGACAATACCGAAGAGTGCCGCATCGAAGAGGAAGTCATCGGAGCGGATCATTGCATTGTTGGTTATACGGTGGCCAAGCACTGGGGATTTCCTCCTGTTTTCCTTGAGCCGATCCGATACCATCATCATCCGGAGCGCTACGAGGGCACGGATCCCCAGATGGCACAGAATATCCAT
>Ga0256914_1001188_pt1 | contig 24487 bp, 16 predicted proteins | sample HulkmetaG_FD_191571 | JGI IMG/M metagenome (GOLD analysis project Ga0256914, IMG submission 191571) | Hydrothermal chimney microbial communities from Main Endeavour vent field at the Juan de Fuca Ridge, Pacific Ocean - Hulk | ecosystem: Environmental > Aquatic > Marine > Hydrothermal vents ... | reverse complement strand
ATTACAAGCCGCTGCAAGGTGAAAATGTTCGGGCATTTATGGGGGTTGCCCTCCGGCACAAGGGACAGGATGTGGGAGTTCTCTATGCCAATTTTAGAAAGCCGCACACCTTTTCCGAGCAAGACAAGGCGGCGATTCGAGAAAAAGCCGAGGAAGCGGCCAAAGTGATCGTTGAAGCGGATCGGGGAGAGGGGCAAACCTTGCCTCGCCTGCTGGAAACGATCTTGAGCAAGGCACAGTCGCTGCTGGGCGCCGATCTCATTGTCCTATATCGCTATCACCGGGGTCGCGACGAAGAGTTTGTGGGTCGTCCCGTTGTCGTTGGAGATCTCGTTGATTCCAGTCGCCTGAGAGGAAAGGTCCCGCTCCGTTCTGGCCCGTACCACTTGATCGAATATGGCACATATTTCGCCGATGACGTGAGCGAACACGAATTCTACAAAACATTGCCCCAGGGCAGTCCAAAATTCGTCGAGCAAGAAGGGATCCGCTCCGCCTGCGGGATCGTTTTGGAGGCCGAAGGAGAACCTGTCGGCGTCCTGTTCATCAACTACCGGAAGCCGCACAAGTTTGATGAAGAAACGAAAAATCTGATAGATCTGTTCGCTTCTCAAGCAGCCGTTGCCATCCGCAACGCGCGAATACTGGAACAAACGCAGGCCCTGCAAGAGATTGCGGAGCAGCTCAATGAGTTCAGTTTGAATCCTGAGCTAATTTATGGTCTGATCTTGGAGCGTGCGCTAGACCTGATTGGCTTTTCCAGAGGGTGGCTTCATCTTTGGAACAAGAGTACTGATATTCTGGAAATAAAGGCGGCCAAAGGGCTTGCACGCGCGCAGTGGCAAGATGTACCCCTTGATACGGGGATTGTCGGCCTCGTCGCGCGTACCGGTCGTCTTTGGAAGGCGAATGATGTCCGCGTCGATCCTTATTACAAAGAGGACTTCCCCGATACGCGTTCCGAACTCTGTGTACCGATAGTTTACGGAGGGAAGGTGTTGGGCGTACTCGATGTGGAAAGCTCCCGGCAGGGAGCCTTCAGCCGACGGGATGAAGAGTTATTGGTTACTCTGGCCAGCCAGGCGGCTATTGCCATCAACAACGCCCAGGTTATGGAGGAGCGAAAAAAGGAAAGCAAGGCGCTCAAACTGTTGCACGAGATCGGCCAAAAGATCAATGCCGAACGGGAGGTCCAACCCATTTTGGACTTTGTCGTACCGGCGGCTTTGGACCTGATCGGCATGGATTCGGGGATCATCTACCTGGTTGACAGAGAGACCATGCAGATTACGGGCCGCTATGGCTACCCTGAAGGTTTCGAGCATCCAGAACCACGGCTCGCGTCGGAGACCGGTTTGACCCGAACGGTGCTTGCCACAGGAGAACCGGTTGTGATCGAGAATGCGGCGGAGGATGATCGGGTCAACAAAGTCCTGGTCGAGCGAGGCGTCAGGTCCATGCTGGCCTGGCCGATCCAAAAGGGAGAGGAAAGAATCGGTGTGCTGGTCCTGAACGGCAACCGGGTGAGGACCTTTGCCGATTGGGAAAAGGGGTTGCTCAATGCTCTATCGGAGCAGGTTGCCATTGCCGTAGAGAATGCCCGGCTCTATGGGCGATTGGAACGTGTGTCGGAGCGCAGAATCAGATTCCTGGAGTCTCTAGATCGAGCAGGTGGTGATTTGGCCGAGATCGAATCGGGAGGATGATCATCGTGCTTTCGCAACACCCTTGGTCAGGATGTATACAACATGGAATTAGAACCTTTTGATATAGGGCGGCGCTTTGCCCACTTTTATCAAGCCCGGGGCCATCGGCTCCTGCCGCGCGGTTCGCTTCTGGACCCGGCTATACCGATGACCTTTGTGGGCAGCGCAGGTTTGAGTCAAATCGAGGCCGAGATCGAACAGGGCCGCGACCACGAAGGCGAGCGGTATGTGCTCTTGCAACCCTGTTTCCGCCATTTCGATCTGGAAAAGGTGGGCCGTAGCCCGGTGCATCTGAGCCTGTTCACCATGGGCGGAGCCTTTGCCTTTGGCCGGGTGGACCGACGGGAAACTTTGGGGCGAATCTGGGAATTCCTGACCGAGGATGTGGGCCTGGATCGGGAACGGCTGTGGGCAACCTATCTGGTCGGCGGCTGGTTGGAAGGCCATCCCTTCCCGGCGGATGAGGAAACGGCCAGAGCCTGGCGGGAGATCGGCCTGGCCGCCGATCATCTGATCGGCGTGGGAGCGGAGATGGGATTGTGGAAGCAGGGAGACGGGTTGGAGGGCCGGAGGAGGTTCCGCAAGTGTGCGCCGACCACCGAACTGTTTTTTGACCGCGGGGTGCGGTGGAGCTGCGGGCCGCATTGCCGACCCGGTTGCCGCTGCGGGAGGTTCATCGAGATCGCCAACGTCCTTTTCATCCATTGGCAGATTGACGCAGCGGGCGATCTCGTACCGCTGCCTATCCCCTTTGACGAAACGGTGATCGGCGTGGAGCGGGTGGCCCTGGCCGCCCAGGGCAAAGATTCTGTGTTCGACCTGGGCAACCTGGCTGCTCTGGTACGCTGGATCGGAGCGCAGCGGAGGGACACGGCCTTGCCCGACGGCGTTGGCAAGACCGGCGAACGGATCATCGCCGATCATATCCACGCGTTGCTCTTTTTGGTGGCCGACGGCGCTCCTTCCCCCCGCCCCCGTGACCGCAGGAAAAAGGGCGGGCGGGCGCGGATCATGCGGTTGCTCATTCGGGGAGTGTTGACCCAACAACGGGTGTTGGAGATCGCCGGGGAGGAGTTTATCCCACGGCTGGTAGATGCCACGCTGCGCCTATATTGCGATCAATACCCTCACCTGGCGGGAGGGCGGGAGCGTCTGTTGGAGTATTTTGACCTGGAAAGGCAACGGTTCGAGCGGACCCTGGCTGCCGGTTACCGGCGGCTGGATCGGTTGGCGGCGCAGAGGGGGGTTCTGGACGGACCGGAAGCTCTCGACATGGTCAAACGTCGTGGCTTTCCATTGGCTTTGCTCGAAAAGGTCTCTGCCCAGAAAAGGCTTCACTTAGATCTGGCAGCGTACCGGCAGGCATATCGCCAATGGCAGCAATCGTTGCCCTAACGCAAGGGCTGGGAGGTAAACCCGATGGCAAGTGACAAAGAGCGCAAGATTTTTGACGCGGTCTACCGTCAGGTCAAACGCCTGGTGGACCGGGCCGACCGTATCTATGTGGCCCTCTACGACCCGAGAACGGTCCGTTTGGAGTTCCTTGTGGCAGGCCGCACGGAAAGCGGATTCCCCCCAGAGCTTCGCAACGTCCGCTCCGATTCCTGGAAGCCCCGGCCCTATCAGCCTGACCGACTGTTGCCCGATTGGCTCCTGGCCGACGCCGAACGCGGCTCTCGGTACGTTGCAGACGACTTTGAGAGATGGCTGAGCGATCAAGGGCTGGATTACCCGTATCCGGAGCCGCTGCCACGCTCCTGGCTGGGGATACCCTTTGTCGTCAGAGGGCGCGGGGCCGCCGTCCTCGTCCTGGAATCAAAAAGGGAAAACGCCTTTGACGAAGATACCCGGACCTGGCTTGGCACGTTGGTCAAGCGGGCCTCCGCCACCCTGACCAGCACCTACCTGATCGAACGGTTCCGCACGGTGAATATGGTGGGGCAAACGCTATCCGCCGGCGTTGGGCGGGATATGGGCGAGATCCTGGATCTGATCCATGAGCAGGCCGGCGAACTGATGGATGCCCGCGATATGTACGTGGCCTTGTACGATGCCGGGCGACAGATGTTGGGCTTTCCGGCAGCTTGGCAAGATGGAGAACGTCGGTATTGGCCCTCGCGCACGGTGGAGGTGGATGAAAGGGGACGGATCGTGGGCGGCGGCCTGACCGAGGAGGTGCTCCGCCGGGGGCAGGCCGTCCGTGTCCCGAACTTTGTGCGTTGGTATGAGGAGCGGGGGCTGGCCCCACCCATCCCTCCCTATCCCAAGTCATGGTTGGGCGTTCCCCTAAAGGCGGGCGGCCGGGTGTTGGGGGTCGTCGCCGTCCAAAACGACGAGATCGAGGACCTATACAGCCCCGACGATGAGGAACTCCTGGCAATGATGGCCGGCCAGGCGGCCACGGCCATCCGCAACAGCCGCCTGGTCGAAAGCCAGGAGGCGGTCAACGAGGTGGGGCGCATCCTCACCCGCAACATCCGCCGGGGGCCGGAGGAGATTTTGCAGACCATTTATGAGCAGGCCGGACGGCCCATCTATCGCTGGGGAGACGATCCGACGCAATCTTTGCCGTTGCTGGACACCCGCGATATGTACGTAGCCCTATATGACGCCGATAAACAGGAGTTGAGCTTCCCGCTGGCCTACATGGATGGGAAAAAGCAGTCCTGGCCTTCCCGCCGGGTGGATATTGACGACGAAACCCAGGGCGGCCTGACCGAAGCGGTGCTCCGCAGCAGGAAGCCGCTTTCCCCTTCCGATGTGCAGGCCTGGTACGATGAACGGGGATTGAAACCGGCGATCGAACCGCTGCCCAAATCCTGGCTGGGCGTGCCGCTGACCGTGGGGGAACGGGTGCTGGGCGTCATCGCCTTGCAGAATGACGAAGTGGAAAACCTGTACGGGCCGGAGGATGCGCGGTTGTTGCAAACGATGGCCGACCAGGCGGCGGTAGCGTTGGAGAATGCGCGGCTGTACGCCAACATGGAACAGGAGGTCGAGAAACGCACCAAAGCCTGGGAGCTGGAGCGGGAACGGGCCGATGCCGCCGAAAAACTGGCTCTGATGAGCAATGTCGCCGCCGAGTTCGCCCACCGCATGAACAACCTGGCCGGGACGATCCCGGTGCGGGTAAGGATGGCCAAGGAAAAACTGGCGGCGAACGACCCGGCGGGCGTCCAAAAGCAGTTGGACAGTATCGCGGAGGATGCCAAACTGCTCCTCGAGGCAGCCCGCGAGATCAAAGAGAGCACCGAAAAGCGGGCCGCCGAGCCTGTGGATGTGAACGAATTGTTGGACATTGCCCTGGGCCGGGTCAAAAATTCCAAACCGGATATGGAAGGCCGCATCCGGGTGGAATGGGAATTGACCGACGGGCTACCCCGGCTCTATGCGGAACGCAACAGATTGCTGGATACCCTGGTCAGCATCATCCGAAACGGTGTGGAGGCCATAGCGGGGGAAGGGGTGTTGACTCTGTCCACGCGCCTGGGAACTATGAAGGGGAAATCTTGCCTCGAGATCGGCATTGCCGATACGGGCAAGGGGATCCCCCCCGCCGACCTGCCCAAAATTTTCGATCTCTTTTTCACCACAAAGGAAAAGGGACTGGGCTTTGGGCTATGGCGGGATCGGATGTTCGTCAAAGAATTGGGGGGAGATATTGAGGTGGACAGTGTGGTAGGGAGGGGAACCACATTCACCATCAAGATTCCGCTGTCCGCCGATGCATCATCAAGCGAAGGGGGGCAAAATGGCTGAGGGAAAACCTGCGGTGCTGATTGTAGACGACCAACCCAACTGGCGGTCGTTATTCTCCGACCTTCTGGAGGATGAGTATGAGGTTGTCGGCGTGGGGAGCTACGAAGAGGCCCTCAGAGCATTGGAGCGAGACCCTCCTTTCCGGGTAGCGGTGGTGGATATTCGGTTGGATGACAAGGATTCGGGCAATGAGGATGGTTTGCGCCTGATTGAGCGGATCAATGCGGAACGTGGAGCGCCAAAGACAATTGTGGTGACGGGGTATCCTACCCTGCGAACCACTCGGATAGCGTTCCGGGAATTGGGGGTGTTCGACTATATTGAAAAATATCCGGAAAGCGGCAAAGGGTTCGATCCGGTCGGCTTTCGAAAAACTGTACGTGATGCCATCGAGGAGTCATGTGAGGCCATGCCTCCCTCGGACAATGCAATGCCGGAGATCGCCGAACCTGCGCGGGATGAATCCCAAGAGGCCCGGCCCGATACCGCAAGGTCCAAGAGGTGGTTGCTTCCGCTAAGGCGGCGGAAAAAAGCCCAAGTCGTTCGTGCAGCATGGGCAAGCTGAAACGCTATGGAGGTTGATGGATGGAGGATAAACCTGCCGTACTCGTTGTAGATGATCAGCCCAATTGGCGGAGTCTGTTCTCTGATTTGTTGGAAGACGAATACGAGGTTGTCAGCGTGGGGAGCTATGAGGAAGCCCTCGAAGCGTTGGAGAAGCGCGATCCCCCTTTCCGAGTGGCGGTGGTGGATATTCGGTTGGATGAGAGAGATGAAGCAAATGAGGCTGGATTGAGCTTACTTGAACACCTTCGAAAAAAGGGCACGAAATCTGTTATCGTAACAGGATATTCCACAGGAGAGAAGGCGAGGAATGCCTTCAAATCTGGTGCATACGACTACATTGAGAAAGTGCGGAGCGATGGTGGCGATTTCGTTGAGAATTTCCGTAAGGTTATACGCGATGCGGCAGAGAGGAGATTCGTTTTCGTAGCAATGCCTTTTGCGGATAGGTATAGGAACATTTATAAGCGTGTGATCAAAGAAGTTGTGGAATCCAAGGGCTTTATTTGTAAGCGCGTTGATGAATCCAAGTATCCATCGCGGATCGTCGAGGAGATAAAAAACGATATTCAGCGGGCAGAGTTCGTGATCGCAGACTTGAGTGGCAAAAATTTGAATGTGTTCTATGAAGTTGGCATGGCTCATGCTGTAGGAAAAGCGGTTATTTTGCTGACGCAGTCTCTGGAAGATGTCCCCCCCAAGTTGCAGATGTTCAGGTGTTTCGAGTATGAAGATAGTCTGAGAGGAGGGGACAATCTCAAAAAGGATATTGCTGCCGCTATTGATGCCTTGCAGGATGCCGATTCTGGCTCTCAAAGGATATTCTCTCCAATTAGTGCTGACGTCGATCATCGCTTATGCTTGGCACTGGTACCTTTTAATGACTCCATCGCTCAAGAAGCGTTTGAGGACATCGTCAAGAACGTCGCAGAAGATGTGGGGATGTACTGTGAAAACGTGCAAAGTATATACAGCACCACGCAGATCTTGGATGAGATCTGGGAACGGTTGAATCGGGCGTGCATTGTTGTCTCAGATTTAAGTAGCGGAGATCCGGAAGTTTTCTATCTGACGGGGATGGGGCACGGTTTGGGCAAAAGTGTCATCTTGCTTGCCCAAGATGAGGTGGTTCCATTTAACCTGAGAGATTCGTCTCTTATCGTCTATGCTGTTCGACCATTCGAGAAAGGCCTGAAATCCCGGCGAAGATTTAAGCAGATCCTGACCCAAGAGCTGGAAAGGACTCGATCCTCAAAAGGAAGAGGTACTCACACGGAATTTGGCTCACGGAAGGAGCGATCCATTAGTATTGGTCTGGACAACCCTTCCATTGACCAGAAGTCGTCTAACCGTAGCCCGAATGGTCATGCTTATACTGTTCTTGGGCCAGGGCGCGGAAACAGAGGCCTTTCGCCTCAGGATCGCCAACGGCTGGTGCAGGAACTTGAACGCTACCCTGCCTGGGCCGAAGGGGGTATTGGAGGAGAAAAAAGTGTACTTCGTGGTGCAAATATTCCGGACAGATGGATCCAGAATCAGCAACTGACGGGGATACCAGGTGTGGATGCCCAAAATGTGGTTGCTGGTCTTGAGAAACTGGGGCGTCTTCAGAGTCGGTCTAACTACTTTGCTCTTGGAGCGTTAGCTGATTTTTTGCTCCAACATTCGTCAGATGTTGAAGGAAAACTCTTTTTGGCCTATTTGATCGATCGCTATTCACTCGTTACGGACAAAGTCTATTTGAAGCGGCTCCGTCGGGAATATGACTTGCTTGTATTGGCTTCTGACGGTGCTGATTGGGGATGGAGAGAATCCCCGGATTTTCATTGGCGTGGTCCCGCCGACACCTCGGCCCTTGAAAGGATCTGGAGCCCCCGTGCGCCGTTCCTGGATGTTGTGTTTCTTGAGCAAGGTGCCAGATGTGCCCGGTCCGTGTGTCTGATCGAAAGTAAGGAAGGCAAAGCGCTAGGCACTGGCTTTTTGATCGGGCCTGGTCTGGTTTTGACCAATTATCACGTTGTCCCCGGCGGGGGAACCGGCTATCAGGTGCGCTTTGGATACCGGCGAGATGCAGAGGGGCAGATTTTGAGAGGACAAGCATATCCTATCGCAAGCCGCTTAGCGTTCAGTCCTGTGAACGAGTTAGACTATGCCGTGCTAAAAGTTGATGAAGCATTGAAGGGAGAATTCGAGGCCGAGTACTTGGAACTAGAGCGTGATGTATCTGTAGCTGAAGGGGACCGCGTGTATATCATTCAGCATCCCAATGGCGAACCCCAAAAGGTGGTGCTACAGGAAAATCAGGTAACGCATGTTTCGCCGGAACGTGGCCGTGTACAATATTTGACGAACACTCTGGGGGGATCATCTGGTTCCCCCGTTTTCAACGACAAGTGGCAAGTGGTGGCTTTGCACCACAGCGGCAAACCTGTGCCTTCTGTATCGAGCAAATTTAGTGGCAATGAAGGCATTTTGATCTTTGCGATTCTCGATCAGATTCAGCGGTTCTTGTCATGAACAGGAAACTGAGAAGCCCGCGAATTCGCCACGCCGGTCCTGTTCATGCGGGCGAAGGATGGCCGGATCTTCTGATCCATGTAGAAACGTGAGCGTGGTGGGGGCTACATTTGCTCAAGTGAGTAGATGTGCCCCCATTGGTGCTCCAGGAAATCCCTAAAGTTAGATCTCTTGCGCAAAACGGCCCGGTGGGTGCATTGTGCCCACCGGGCCGTCATCACCGTCGCCATCCGGCATCAACGGCGATCCAGAGCATCAAAAGTGCTCCGGCCCCCCGCTACGAGCTCAATCTGCTCTTCGCCGATTTTCCTCCTCCTACCACTCCATCGATGCCCACTGCTGATACATCCGCCAGCGGGTATCCACGTCTTTCTGCATCAAGTCCAGTAGGCGGGCGGCTTCTTCGGGGTGGGATTGGGCCAGCATCTTGAAACGGGTTTCGGTGTAGGCATAGTCTTTGACCGGAATCTTGGGTGCTTTGGAGTCAAGTTGTAGGGGGTTGAGGCCCTGCTCGGCGCGGCGTGGATCGTAGCGGTAGAGGATCCAGGCCCCGGAATCGACGGCCAGTTTCTGGTGTTCAAAGCCTTTGGTCATGTTGATCCCGTGGGCAATGCAGTGGCTATAGGCAATGATCAGGCTGGGACCGTCGTAGCTTTCGGCCTCGACCATGGCCCGCACCGTCTGGCGGTCGTTGGCTCCCATGGCTACCTGGGCCACATAGACATTGCCGTAGGTCATATAGATCATGCCCAAGTCTTTTTTGGGTAGAGGCTTGCCCGCGGCGGCAAACTTGGCCACGGCGGCGCGGGGCGTCGCTTTGGACATTTGACCGCCGGTGTTGGAATAGACCTGGGTATCCAGGACCAAGACGTTGACGTTGCGGCCCGAAGCCAGCACATGGTCCAAGCCGCCGTAGCCGATGTCATAGGCCCAGCCGTCGCCGCCCACGATCCAAACCGACCGCTTGACCAACACATCGGCGATGCTCAGCAAGTTCTGAATCTCCGGTGTGGGCTGTTCGACGGCGGTCAGCTTCTCCTTCAGGGCTGCCACCCTCTCCCGCTGAGCGGCAATGTCGGCTTCCGTCACCTGGCGGGCGCCGAGGATGTCATCGGCCAGGGTATCGCCGATGATGTCGCGCAGGCGGTTTACCAACTCGCGGGCTTGCTCCGTCTGCTTGTCCAGCGTCAAGCGGAAGCCAAAGCCGAATTCGGCGTTATCCTCAAAGAGGCTGTTGGACCAGGTAGGGCCGCGTCCGTCCTCGTTGAAGGTGTAGGGTGTGGTAGGCAGGTTGCCGCCATAGATGGACGAACAGCCGGTGGCGTTGGCAATGAGCATTCGGTCGCCGAACAGCTGGGTGATCAGCTTGATATAGGGCGTCTCGCCACACCCGGCGCACGCCCCCGAATACTCAAACAGGGGACGCAGCAGCTGCGAACCCTTGACCGTATCCACCTTGACCTTTGTGCGGTCAAATTCGGGGAGGGCCAAGAAGAACTTGTAGTTTTCCCGCTCCGTCTCGCGCAAGGGGATCTGGGGAGCCATGTTGATCGCCTTGCGCTTGGGTTGGGTCTTGTCCTTGACCGGACAGACCTCAATACAGAGGCCACACCCGGTGCAATCCTCCGGCGCAACCTGGATGGTAGCGACCATGCCCTTGTACTCCTTGCCCCGCGCTTTGGCCGATTTGAAGGTCGGCGGGGCATCGGCCAGCAGCGCCTCGTCATAGATTTTGAAGCGGATGGCGGCGTGGGGGCAAGCAATGGTGCACTTGGCGCACTGGATGCAGATGTCCGGTTCCCAAACGGGGATCTCCAGGGCGATGTTGCGCTTTTCCCACTGGGTCGTGCCGGAAGGATAGGTCCCGTCGTCGGGCAGCATGGAGACCGGCAGTGAATCGCCCTTGCGGGCCATGATGGTAGCCGTCACCTTTTGCACAAATTCGGGTGCTTCGGGGGGGACGACGGGCGGCATCTCAATATTGCTGGTCGGGTGATCCATCACCTCAACGCGGTACAGGTTGGCCAGCGCCGCATCCACGGCGGCAAAATTCTGTTTGACCACCGCTTCACCGCGCTTGCCGTAGGTCTTTTCGATGGCCTTCTTGATGGCGGCAATGGCCTCTTCGCGGGGCAGCACGCCCGAAATGCCAAAGAAGCAGGTCTGCATGATGGTATTGATCCGCACCCCCAAGCCCACTTCTTTGGCGACGCGGTAAGCATCAATGACGTAGAACTTCAGGTTTTTGTCAATGATCTGCTGCTGGACCTTGCGCGGGAGTTTATCCCAGACCTCGTTGGGGCCGTAGGGCGCGTTGAGCAAAAAGGTCGCGCCGGGGGCCGCATGTTCCAATATGTCAAACTTTTCCAAAAAGACGAACTGGTGGCAGGCGATGAAATTGGCCGAGCTGATGAGGCAGGTCTGGCGGATGGGGCGAGGGCCAAAGCGCAGGTGGGAGACGGTCACGGCTCCGGCCTTCTTCGAGTCGTACTGGAAGTAGCCCTGGGCATAATTGTCCGTGCCCTCGCCGATGATCTTGATGCTGTTCTTGTTCGCGCTGACCGTCCCATCGGACCCCAGGCCGTAGAACATGGCCCGCACCACATCGTCGCTCTCTATGTTGAAGGTCGGATCATATTCAATGCTGGTCTTGGTCACATCGTCATAGATGCCGACGGTAAAGTGGTTCTTGGGCTGCTCCTTTTTCATCTCGTCAAAGAGACCCTTGACCATGGCCGGGGTGAACTCTTTGCTGCTCAGGCCGTAGCGCCCGCCGATGACGCGGATGTCGCGTCCCGCTTCGGTCATGGCCGTCACGCAATCCAGGTAGAGCGGCTCGCCCGCGCTGCCCGGCTCTTTGGTCCGGTCCAGGGCGGCGATGATCTTGACCGTCTCCGGCAGGGCGGCGACGAAATGTTTGACACTGAAAGGCCGGTAGAGGCGCACCTTGAGGACGCCCACCTTTTCTCCCCGTTCGACCAGGTATTCGACCGTGTCGTGGGCTACCTCGGCCCCGGACCCCATGAGGACGATGACGCGCTCGGCGTCGGGCGCGCCGACATAGTCAAAGAGGTGGTATTGCCGTCCCGTCAGCCCGGCGAACTTGTCCATGGCCTTTTGGACAATGTCGGGTGTTTTGAGGTAGTAGGGATTGACCGTCTCGCGGGCTTGGAAGAACACATCGGGGTTCTGGGCCGTGCCCCGGATAAAGGGCCGGTCGGGGTTGAAGCCCCGCGCCCGGTGGGCCATCACCAGGTCGTCGTCGATCATGGCCCGCATGTCCTCCTTGGTCAGGAGCTCCACCTTGTTGATTTCATGGCTGGTGCGAAAGCCATCGAAAAAGTGGATAAAGGGCACGCGGGCTTCCAGGGTGGCCGCCTGGGCGATGAGGGCAAAATCGTGGGCTTCCTGGGGTGAGTTGCTGGCCAAAAGCGCCCAGCCGGTAGCCCGCGTCGCCATCACGTCGCTGTGATCCCCAAAGATGGAAAGGGCCTGACAAGCCACACTTCGGGCAGAGACGTGAAAGACGGTGGAGGTCAGCTCCCCGGCAATTTTGTACATATTGGGGATCATCAAGAGCAACCCCTGAGAGGCGGTAAAGGTGGTGGTCAACGCACCGGTCTGCAACGCGCCGTGGACCGCCCCGGCGGCCCCGCCTTCGGCCTGCATCTCAACAACCAGAGGCACGGTCCCCCAGATGTTGGTTTGTCCCGCAGCCGAATAGGCGTCGGCGTGCTCGCCCATAGGGCTGGAAGGCGTAATGGGATAAATGGCAATGACTTCGTTGATCTTGTGGGCCACATAGGCGGTCGCTTCGTTGCCGTCTATGGTGACCATTTTTCGTTCAGTCATAGAACCCCCCTTTTATCGGTAAATACATTGTTGCATCGGTCAAAAAAAGACCAGGCCGGTGAGCCTGGCGTGTTGCTTCTGATTAATTCCTGTTTCTTCCGGGCGGTTTCGTCCGTGAAACGACGCCGCGCTCAACGCCTCCTGCCATCCGAAAAAGCAAGGGCAGTATAGCACAGCGATCCGCCTTTGTCAAAGGGGAAACGGGCCAAGTCGTTACCGCACTTTTGCGGTCGCCCGGCACACCCTGGGCGGGCATTTGACACATCCTCCCTCTTGGGGTATCTTTACCCCGCACATTCTGGGTGAGGAGGAACGGTGCGGCGCACGTTGAAACGGCGGTGGAAAACCTGGGGAGCGGTGATCGCTCTGCCGTTGATGGTACTGTTGCTCAGCGCGGCTTACCGGGAGTTGCCGACACCGCCTGCCGAACGATTACCCTCCGAATCGTGGCAATACAGCATCGCCCACGCCCTGGGAACCGAAACCGCTACCCCCACGCCGACCTTTACCCCGACGCCGACTCCCACTCCCACCCGCACACCTACTCCTACGGCCACCGACACCCCCACGGCCACGCCGACCCTGGTTCCCACCTTCACCCCCCTCCCTACCCGCACGCCCACCCCTACCCGGACCCCCAGCCCCACGGCCACGCCGACCCCCTTGCTGCCCACGCCCGACGGCATCTACCGAGAGGCGCGGGTTCCGATCCTGATGTACCATCACATCGCCGACCCACCGCCCGACGCCGACGCACTGCGCTACGACCTTTCCGTGCCTCCGGCCCGCTTTGAAGAGCAACTCCGCTACCTGCGACACGAGGGGTACGAAAGCATCACCCTGAACGACCTGGCCCTCTACCTGACGGTGGGCAAGCCGCTGCCGCCCAAGCCCATCATCCTCACCTTTGACGACGGCTATCGGGATGCCTACACCCACGCCTTCCCCTTGCTCAAACGCTACGGCTTTACCGGCACATTCTTCCTCATCTCCGAACCCATTGACAATAACGACCCCGATTTCCTTTCCTGGGCAGAAGTGGAGGAGATGCACGCCGCCGGGATGAAGTTTGAGCCGCATAGCTACAACCATCCCGATATGCGCAACCGGGGATTTGATTTCGTCGTCTTTCAGATCCTGGCTCCCAAAGAGGCCATTGAAGCCCGCACCGGGGAAACCTGTCGCTTTTTCGCTTACCCCATGGGCCGCTACGATCAGTTCGTGATTGATGTTCTACGTTCGGCCCATTTCTGGGGTGGGGTACTCACCGCCCAGGGCGCGACCCACACCGCCGACGGCCTCTTTGAGCTGCGGCGCGTCCGCGTCCACGGCGGCGACGATCTGGATGCGTTTATCCGTGCCCTAAACCTGGATTGGTAAAAGGCTTGCACGACCGACCCTGTTCTCTGCGATCTCTGGATTTGATGAGCAACCTTCATGTTCTTTGATGCCCTGACCGCCGCCTGCATCGCCGCCGAGCTGCGCGAGACGATCCTCGGCGGGCGGGTGCAGCGGGTGCTCCTGCCCGACAGCCTCTCCATCGGCCTGGAGATCTATGCCCACCGCCAACGCCACTACCTGCTGGCCTCGGCCCACGCCGAGCAAGGCCGCATCCACCTGGCTCCGGAGAAACTGCGCCGGGGCGTGGAAAAGACCACCGGCCTGCTCCAACTGCTGCGCAAATATGGCCGGGGGGCCATCCTGTCCACCGTTGAGCAGCCCCCCTTTGAGCGCATCCTGCGCCTGGAGCTGGACCATCCCCAATGGGGTTGCAGCACCCTGGTCGTAGAGGTGATGGGCCGCCACTCCAACATCATCTTGGTTGACGCCACCGGGCGCGTCCTCGACGCCGTCAAACGGGTGGGGCCACACCTCAGCCGCCGCCCCATCCTGCCGGGCCGCCCTTACACCCCGCCCCCGCCCCAATCCAAACTCCCGCCCTCCGAACTGACCGAATACCGCCTACGCCAGATCTTGACCGCCGCCGAGCCGGAGGCCCCCCTGTGGCGGGTATTGGTCGGCGGCCTGCGGGGAATGAGTCCCCTCCTGGCCCGTGAGATCGCCTTCCGCGCCCTGGGCCATCCCCAGGCCGCCGTCGCCCAGGTGGAGCGGCTGACGCCCCTGCTGGAAACCATCGCCGGGCTGCTGGCTCCCCTGCGCGACGGCCAATGGCAACCTTCCCTGGCCCTGGAGGAAGGGCGTCCGGTGGCCTATGCCCCTTATCCCCTCACCCACCGCGACCGATGGCAGCCCATGCCTTCCATGAGCCGGGCCATCGCCGCCTACACCGCCGCCGTCGCCGACGCCGACCCTTACGCCGCCGCCCGCCGCTCCGTCCGGGCGGAGATTGACACCGCCCGCGCCCGCTTGGAGCGTCGCCGCGCCGCCCTGGAACGCACCCTGCGGGAGGCGGCCCAAGCGGAGCAATGGCGGCGTTGGGGGGAAAGCATCCTGGCCTACGCCCATACCATCACCCCCGGTCGGCGGGAGCTGCGGGCCGAAACGGATGCAGGAGAAGAGGTCATTCCCCTGGACCCGGCCAAGTCGGCGGTGGAGAACGCCCAGGGCTATTTCGCCCGTTACCGCAAGGCCAAGCGGGCCGCCGAAGAAGGACCGGCCCGTTTGGAGGAGGTGGACCTGGCCCTGCGCGACCTGGAACAGCTGGAAACCGATCTGGCGTTGGCCGTCGACCGTTCGGAGATTGATCGCGTGCGGACCATGCTGGCCGAAGCGGGGTTCATCAAACCGCCCCGGCGCAAAGGGCCTTCCGCCGGGAGCGGCCAACCCCTGCGCCTTACCTCCCCCGACGGCCTGCCCATCCTGATCGGGCGCAACAGCCGTCAGAACGATACCGTCACCTTCCGTTTGGCCAAAGGGGATGACTGGTGGTTCCATGCACGGGGTGTGCCCGGTGCCCACGTCATCGTCCGCGGTGGGGGGCGCGATGAGCTGCCGCCGGACACCATCCGTCGCGCCGCCGAACTGGCTGCCTACTTTTCCCGGCGGCGCGACGAGGCCCAGGTGGAAGTGGATTACACCCGCCGCCGCTACGTGCGGCGTATCCGGGGGGCTGCGCCCGGCTTGGTCACCTACCGGCAGGAGCAAACCATCCGCGTTGCCCCCCGTGGTCCGTAGCCACCCGGCGATCCAAGAATATGGACGACGAACCGTTGTTCATCAACGATCAGGTCTCCATCCCCCGGTCCGAACTGCGCTTTCGCTTTTCGCGGAGCAGCGGGCCGGGAGGCCAGCACGCCCAGAAAACGTCCACGCGGGTGGAATTGCTCTTTGACGTGGCCCATTCACCCAGCCTGAGCGAATCCCAACGGGCGCAGGTGCTGCGGCGGCTAAAAGGGTACGTGGACGGCGCAGGGGTGCTGCACCTGGTCGCCCGGTCGGAGCGGAGCCGGCGGCGCAACCGGGAGGAGGTCATCGCCCGCTTCCGGCGACTGATGCAGGCCGCCCTAAAACAACGCAAGCGGCGCAGGCCCACCCGGCCCTCCGCTGCAGCCGGAGAGCGGCGGCTACGGGCCAAACGACGGCGCGGCGAGATCAAAAAGCTCCGCCGCCCCGTGCGCGGAACCGAGGATTGATTCGCGCCCCTGACGCCACACCTGCAGGCCGCTGATCACCCGACCACAAGCCCGGAGGAGAAGCCCGATCCCTCCCTCGGCCTGTGGCCGGCACCAAGCCCCATTGTTGACCGGAAAGGACGTTTGATTTACAATGGGCCGCCGGACCGGATACCGATGAGCGAACCGAACGGAAGTGGGGAACCCCCATGAACCGCAAGCGATACGATCTCCTGGCCGTGACGGCCCTGGTGGTGGTCTTGCTGTGTGCAGGACTGTTGGCCCTGGGACGGGCCTTTCGGCCCGGCGTCCCCTCCGCTCTGTCCAACAGGCCGACCCCCACCCCTCCGACCGTGCCGGTCATCCGTCGCGTAGGGGCGACGGTAGACGACGAGGCCGGGGCCGTTACCTTTCACCTGGTCGTCCGGCTCCCGCCGGACCGCACTCTGCAAGAGGCGTTGTTGTGGTACGACACCGAGACGGGGCACACCCCCCGGCGCATCGTAGGGCCGCTCCCCCCCGACGTGACCCTGAGCTACAGGTTGGATGCCCGTGTGGAAGGGTTGACCCGTGCCCTCACCACAACCGCCGAATTGGACTATTGGTGGCTGGTGCGCGATTCGGCGGGCGATACGGCACGGGCCGGCGGGACCGCCCTCTTGGGGCCGGGCCTGCAAGCCCTGGTCGTCCCGCCACCGCCCCCGCAGCCACCCCCCACCTTCACCTGGTCGCTTTCGGAAACGCGCCACTTTCGCTTCCACTATATGCCTGCCACCGCCGCCGAGCGGGACCGCTTCCAACTGGGTCGGGTGGCCGAAGCTTCCCTGCAGCGCATCACCGCCGTTTTGGAAATGGAGTTCGGCGGCCAAATGGACATCTACTTCGTGCCCCGCGTCTTTTGGCAAGGGGGCGCGGCTTACGGCGACAAGGTGCAACTCATCTCCTACCTGGACCGCAACTATACCGCCATTGAAACCTGGACCTACTTTACCCACGAGGGGACCCATGCCCTGGCCCAGGATCTGCTCCAACCGAAGGAGGAAGGAGGACCGGACGGCGTACTGGTAGAAGGGCTGGCCGTCTGGGCCAGCGGCGGGCACTATCGGCAAGAACCGATTGACGAATGGGCGGCGGTCATCGCTTCCTCCGACCGCTACATCCCCTTGCACGACCTGCGTACCGGTTCCTTTTACGAATTCCAACACGAAACCGCCTACCTGGAAAGCGCGTCCTTCGTCAAGTTTCTGGTGGAACAAGGCGGCCTGGATCGCTTCAAGGAGCTGTACGGCCTGGCGAACCACGATCCGGTGCATGACAACGCCCTGGTCGAGCGGCTGTACGGACGCGGTTACGCGGAGCTAGATGCCGAATGGTTGGACCACCTCGCCACCGTGGACCCCACGCCGGAACAGGCCGAGACCTGGTGGCTCAAGGTCCGCTCCTTTGACCTGATGCGCCGCTACGAGACCGAGCTGGACCCCGACGCCCGTGTGTTGCCCTCCACCCCGCCGCCGGAGTGGATGAGCGACACCCTCAAGCTGTTCATCGGGCGGGTGAACGAGCCGCGCAACATCATCTTGGAAACGGCCCTCATCGCCGCCCAGAGGCGAATGTACGGCGGTGACCCGGAGGGCGCAGCGGCCCTGCTGGACGATGTGGAGGCAGCCCTGGACGCCGACGGAGAGCCGGTCCGTCCCTCCCTGCAGGCGCGGGCCGGAATTTTGAACCTGCTGGCCGCCCAGGACCGGGCCATCCTCCGCGCCGATGAGGACGCCTATCGCGCCACCCTGGACCGGACCTTTACGGGCCGCGAGGAACGTCTGGAATTGCCCTTCACCGCCTATTGGCAGGAGGTAGTCCGCCTGGACCTGACGGACGATGGGCGGCGGGCCGAAGGCGTCGTCCTCCTCCACGCCCGGACCGCCGATGCTCCCTTTGCCGATGACGGGCAGCTCTTCGCCGTGGTCTTCGCCCGCGCCGCCGAGGGCTGGCGCATGGTGGCGCGAGAACCCACCCTGCCCCGCCTGACCTTGCCGCCCCCGGCGGAATCCCGATAAACCCACCCACCGAGGTTTCGAACCCTGAGCACCCGACATCTACCCCCCGGCGACGGGCAAAAAGAGAAAGAGCTGGCTCCCGTTGCGCAGGGAAATCTCCGCCGCCTTTTCCCAGGGGATGGGACGGGCGTTGAGGAACAGGGAGTAGAGCACCTGGTCCAGCGGCTTGCGCAGCCCTTTGCCTTGCAACCCGGCGTCAAAATCGGGGTAGCGTTCCCGCAAAAGGTCAAGGGCGTCGGCGACGGTGGCCCCCTCCGGCAAGGTGAGGACGACCTTGCGCTCACCGACGACCTGAGAGAGGGGCGCACCCAGTTTGACCGTCACTCTCATCGCACCTCAACTCCTCGCCTCAATCAAGGCTGGATCCACAGGTCTGCCGTGCCGACCACGTCCAGTTGCTCCGCGCTGATGAGGGTAGGGCGCAGGTCCAGGGCGAGCCACACCCGCGCCCCCAGGCGGCCCTCCCAGGTGATCGGCTCATCCAGCCGACGGTAAGGATCGCCTTCCACGTTGCCCAGCTCGGCCCCCTGCTCGCCCGCCCCCAGAAAGATCAACGTCGTGCCGGGGATGGTTTGCCCCACCCGGACGTGGTAGCCCACCGGAAATTGAAAGTGGATGGGTGCATCTCGGTTCGCCGGGCCGGGCCGGGGGATGGCGTTTTGGATGATGATGCGCACCGTGCCCGCCAAGTGCAACGATTCCGCGCCGATCTGGGCGACGCGGTAGGTTTGATCCAGGTTGACGCCGTGGACGACGTCCTCTTTCCAATCCACGGCGTCGCCGACCTCTTTGACCTTTTCCTTGCCCTTGATGGAGAGACGGGCGCCTTTGGCAACCTGCCCCAGGTATCGGATCGGCGTGCCGGGCAGGTACTCTCCCTGGGCGACGGTCCGCTCCACCGGCCCGGCGTAGGGCAGGCGGTTGGACCAGGTGGAATCGCAGGCGGTTAGCAGCCCCGCCAGCAAGATGAGAACGATTCCTCTGCGTACCATTTTTGCCTCGGAAATCGCAAGCCGTCCACAGATCGGGCGCGAACGCGCCCGGCCACAGGTCCCAAAGGGGCGACTCAGATCGCCCCCTTATGCTCCCGGCGCATCCCCGGTTCCGCGCCGGGAATCATGCTCACCTCTCTTGCGAGACGCCAGGTCAACCCGGCCAGGATCCCTGCCACGGCCAACGCCAGGAGTCCCAAGAGAACCACAATCGTCAGAATCCCCAATCCGGCGAGGACCTGGCCCGGCCCCATGTCCGGCAGGTCCATGCCCAGCAGGGAAAGGAGGGTCACGGTCACCGTCAGCGAGTTCCACAGGGCGTGAAGGCCCACGCCGGCGGCGTACAGCCCCAGCGCCCGGCCCCACCGCCGCCGCACCAGGAGAAAGTACCAGGCCAGGCCCATCAGCCCGCCGGTGGTGCAGTGCAACAGGGTGGCCCCGCTGCGGATAAAGACCACCGCTCCCCATGCTTCCAGCCCGCCCGCGGAGTTGAACAGCCCTTCGGCCAGGGCGAACCCGGCCCCGCTGCCCACGCCCCACAAGAACGCCTGGGCCAACGAGGGCCGCCGGTAACTCATCAGGGCGACGCCCACCGCTTTGACCCCTTCCTCCACGAGAGGGATGAAACCGGCGGCGATCAGGAACACGGCGGCGACGACCCCCGGCGAGCGGGCCAGGGCGACGAGCATGTCCATTTGTTGGCTCTGGGTAGCGTTCTCCATAAGGTCCGCCAGTCGGTTGATCCGCTCTACGCCGCCCGGTTGCAGGGCAATGGCTACGATGGCGGCGGCGAACAGCCCTCCCAGGACGGTCGCTTCCAGCACTCCCGCCAGGAAGGTGGAGAGCATCGCGCCGCTGCCCATCTGCCAGATCATCTCCCGCCAGCGGGTGATGCCGCCCAGCGGCCGGCCGACCAACCCCACGATGGCCAGGGGCGGCAGGAAGGCGGCGGTGATGTGCAGGGGCGGAAAGGTCAGCAGGGGCAGCAGGTCAAAGGTCAGGACGAGCTGACCCAGGCTCAGGGCCAGGCCAAAGGCCAAGAGCAACAGCCAAGCCTGCCGAGGGCGGAAAGGGCGGGAGGGCCGCCCCTGGATCGCCTGCCGGGTGTGCCAGGCCAGCAAAGAGCCGCCGCCCCCGGCCAGGGCGAGCAGAGAAAGGCTGAGGGTGATGGCCGTCAGTTGATTTTCCGGGGGACGGACCAGGCCGAACAGCAACCCGGCAACACCCCCCAGCAGCCCCAGGGCGGCGACGCCCAGGGCAGCGATCAGAACAACGATCCGCGCGGTTTTCAACATGGCATCTCCAAGATCGCAGCTCAGGCCACAGCCCCCTCCCCCCACCCGGACCGCCTACAGAGTGAAGGTAAAGGTCGTCCCCCGGCCCGGCTCGCTTTCAACCCAGATGCGGCCCCCGTGGGCGCGGACCAGCTCCCGGGCGATGGCCAGCCCCAGGCCGCTGCCGTCGCTCCGCCGCCCGCCGCCCCGCCAGAAACGGTCAAAGACATGGGGCAGGTCCTCGGCGGGAATGCCCGGTCCGTCGTCCGCCACGGAGACCTGAACGGCATCGGGGAAGGCGCGGGCGGTGAGGCGCACCTGGCCGCTTTCCGGCGCATGGCGCAAGGCGTTGGAGAGTAGGTTGGCTACCACCTGCTGCACGCGATGGGGGTCTATGTCCACCGTCGGCAGGTCGGGGTCCAGGTCCAGGATCAGGGTTTGGCCCTGGTTCTGGGCCTGCAGGGCAAAACCGGCAGCCGTCCGGCGCAACAGTTCGCCCAGGTCGGTGGGGCGACGCTCCAATTGCAGCTGGCCCGCTTCGGCCTGGGCCAACGCCCGCAAGTCATCCACCAGGCGGGAAAGGAGCAACGCCTCCTCCTGCAAGGAGGCCAACGCTTCGGGCGTCGGCTCGTAGACGCCGTCCAGCAGAGCCTCCAGGTCGCTGCGCATCACCGTCAGCGGCGTCCGCAGCTCGTGGGCAATGTCGGCCATCAGGTTGCGGCGCAGCGTCTCCTGATGGGCCAGCGATCGGGCCATCCGGTTGAAGGCGCGGCCCAATTCGCCGATCTCGTCGCGGCTGCGGACCTCCACCTGAGGGGCGTCCCCGGCGGTCAGGCGGTGGACCGCCTGGGTCAGGTCCCGCAGGGGAGCGGTCAGCTGGCGGGCCAACAGGCCGCCCAAGATGAGGGCGATGACGGCGGCCGCCGCCCCGGCCCCCAGCAGCGACCGGTTCACCTGGCGCAGAAATTCGGCTTCCCGCGATTCGTGGGCTACCGCCGGAACGGGGAGCAGGAGCACACCCACAACCTGCCCGTCGACCTCAACGGTCGCTCCCTGGGCCAGCTCCTCCGCCGAGAGGGTTTGTCCCACCAGCTCACCCTGCGTATCGGCCAGGACCCGCCCCTGGGCATCGGTCAGGATCATCCGCTCCGTCTCTTCGGCCGGTGTTGCACCCTTTTTGCGCCCCGGCCCGCGGCCGCCCCCGCCGTGGGAAATGTCCAGCGTGGTCATCCACCGTTCCACCCCTTGCCAACTGCCGGTGCGGGCATAGTAGGCGGCAAAGGTGGGAGCCAATCGCTCTGCCCGCTGCTGCTTGCCCTGGCTGACATAGTTCTGGAAGCTGCGGGTGGTCGTCCGGTTGGCCTGGAGGGCCACCAGGCCCACCGAAACGGCGGCCACCAGGACAAAACCGAGCACCAGTTTGAACCACAAGGACCGGTAGAAGGGGATGCGAGAGGATGGAGTCATGGCTCACCGAATTTATAGCCCACGCCGTAGACGGTCAGCAGGTAGCGGGGCCGCCGGGGGTCCGGCTCTATCTTTTGGCGGATGTTTTTCACGTGGGCGTCCACCGTCCGCTCGTACCCCTCAAAAGCGTACCCTTGCACCCGGTCCAGCAGTTCCATGCGGGTAAAGACGCGCCCCGGATGGCGGGCCATGACCACCAGCAGGTCAAATTCGGTGGGGGTCAGGTCCACATCCCGCCCGCCGACCGTCACCCGGCGGCGTTCCAGGTCAATGTGCACGTCGCCGACGACGATGGGCAAGGGAGTTTGCTCCTTTTCCGGCCCGGCGCGGCGCAGGACGGCCCGCACGCGGGCCACCAGCTCGCGGGGGCTGAAGGGCTTGGTGACGTAATCGTCGGCCCCCAGCTCCAGGCCGATCAGTTTATCGGTTTCGTCCACCCGCGCCGTGAGCATGATGATCGGCACGTTCGACTCGCGGCGGATGGTCCGGGCCACGTCCAACCCATCCAGACCGGGCAAGCCCAGGTCCAGGACGATCAGAGATGGCCGTTCGTGGCGATAGACGGTGAGGGCCGTCTGCCCGTCGGCGGCGGTGACCACGCGGAACCCGGCGTTTTCCAGGTAGGCCCGCACCGTTTTGACGATTTTCGGTTCGTCGTCTACGACCAGGATGGTTTCACCGCTCATATGCCCGTTTGATGCCGCTTCTACCGACGCAAGACCTCCACGGTCCGCTTGCCCCAACTGCCATCCTCCCGCCGACGGGGGACGTCAAAGGCCAGGATGCCCTCTTCGACGAGAAAGACGAACTCGGTGCCGTCATCCTGCCGGACGACGGCGATGTCACGGACGGTTTGCCCCTTTTGGCGGTAGGCATAGCCCTCCGGCAAGGGGTAGTGCCGCTCCAGGTCGGCCAGCGTTTTGAGATCCGGTTCGCCGACAATGCTGCGCTCCGGGTAGCGGTCGCGGAACGAAGACGGCGGCCCGCTTTTCTTGCCGAACAGTTTGTCCAGGAATCCCACGGGGTTTGCTCCTTTCTCCGCACCGGATTGCGGTCCGGCGCGAGCCAATCGGGATTTTTTATTCTCTTTGCGCAAGCCGGAAGCTTGCGCTACGGCCGGGCCACAAACCGCGCCCCTTTTCGGCATGACGGCGACGTGGATCGGGTCGCAGACCGGCAGCGGTATCTTTCCGAGTAGCACCGGGGGGAGTGTAGCACGTTTCGCCGCCGATGTCAAGCGTCCCATCTCGGACGGGCAAGGCGAGCGGCTTTACAATGTTTCATATCACAAAAGCAGAGTTCGCAGAGAAACAATTGGTTTCACACCGTCCCTCCCCGCACCCTCGGCATTCTGCATCGGAAACGACCCACCCCTCGCCGCCGAATTTGACACAGTGCAGCATTTCTGGTATAATGACCGGCGGTCACTGACCATTAGTCATTACCTGACCACGAGTTCACGCCTCGCAACGAAGGGAGCACAGCAGGTGAGCACCGCCGAACGCCGAGCACGGGAAAAGGCACGACGCCGTCGCGACATCCTTGATGCCGCCCGGCAAGAGTTTTTCGAGCGCGGGTTCCATCGTCCCACGGTGGACGATGTAGCCGCCCGCGCCGAGGTTAGTAAAGGCACAATCTATCTGTATTTCAAGAGCAAGGAAGAGATCCTTGCTCATTTGCTTTTAGAAGGGCTGGCACAGCTGCTACATGAGATGGAAGCCGCCCATGCCGCCTCCGCCCAGGCCACGCCGGAGGAGACGCTGCGTGCCCTGGCCCATGCCTACCTCAACTTTTGCTGCGCCAACCCCAGCTACTTCCGGCTGATCATGGCCTTTGACCGGGGGCGGTTTGAGGAAGCCATCTCGCCTGAGCTGTACCAGCAGGTGTTGGATCAAAGCCTGCGCGGGTTGGAACTGCTGGCCCGGTCCATCGAACGGGGGGTTGCGGAGGGAACGTTCCGGGTGGAGGACCCCTGGCAGGCGGCGGGCATCGTCTGGGCAGCCATCAACGGCGTGCTGGTGCTCATGGCCCATCCCTTGCGGCGGCAGATGCTCCGCAACGATCTGGAGCCGATGTTCCAGGCGACGCTGGACCTGGTAGTGAGAGGGTTGAAAGCCGGGTGAGAAGCAAAGGGGCGACTCAAGTCGCTCCTTTCGGGCCTGCGGCCGGGCGCATTCGTGCATTCGTGTATTCGCGCCGCTTCGTGGACGGCCCGCTTTGGGGTTCCGGAGATCTGAACCGCGAAGGCGCAAAGGACGCAAAGGAAAGAAGAAAGAGTAAAAAACCTTCGCGCTCTTGGCGTCTTCGCGGTTCCAAGATCTGAACCGCAAGGTCGCACGAAGAAGTTGGGAGTTTATTTTCAGGAAGCGGACCGATCCCCGGCTCACCGCCAAGGATGAAAATCCCCGGCGGCTCGCGCCGGAGACGGTGGCGACTCAAGTCGCTCCTTTCGGGCCTGCGGCCGGGCGTCCGCCTACGCGGACGCTCCCATTCCCGCCCGCGCAGGCGGGCGGTCGGCCAACGGCCCGCCAGGGGCGGTTTCAACCGCTATTTTCAGGAAGGGCAGCTTGGCGATTCAGGAAAAGGAGGGAAGCGCATGAAAAAAGTTGTCATCGTCGGGGGGGTGCGGACCCCCATCGGCAGCCACGGCGGGGCCTTTCGCAGCCTGACGGCCCAGCATCTGGCCGCGCTGGTGTTCAAGGAGGTCATTACGCGGGTGGGGCTGGA
>Ga0256914_1001187_pt1 | contig 24531 bp, 23 predicted proteins | sample HulkmetaG_FD_191571 | JGI IMG/M metagenome (GOLD analysis project Ga0256914, IMG submission 191571) | Hydrothermal chimney microbial communities from Main Endeavour vent field at the Juan de Fuca Ridge, Pacific Ocean - Hulk | ecosystem: Environmental > Aquatic > Marine > Hydrothermal vents ... | reverse complement strand
GACATGCTTACCCCTAAACCAAAAAAGTGAACAAGTGAAAAAACGTTTTTTTATTTAACATATTATGATATTAAAAGAGTCTTCTTAGAAAATCATGTGTTAAGTTAATGAAATTTTTTCTGGGCCTGATATTGTATATGCCCTATATTTTATGTTAATCCGTAAAAAATTTTTGAGTGGAGCTTCCTGTTGACCCTGAAACTTAGTGAAATAACAGGTTCAAAAAAATCCATGAAAGAAGTCATGGACTTTTTTCAGCCCGACTTTATCAAGATCGAAACCACCCTAAAAAGGCACTTTGCCTCTCACATTTCTTTTGTCAATCAGGTAAGCAGCCATATAATCTTCGCAGGGGGGAAGAGGCTAAGGCCATTACTTACTGTGTGTTCTGCAAAGTTGTGTGACTATAAAGCAGAAGACATCTATGATCTTTCTGCAGTGCCTGAGTATTTACATGCTGCTAGCCTCTTGCATGACGATGTTGTTGATGCTGGAGAGATGAGAAGAGGAAAGACACCTGCCTACAAAATTTGGGGTAACAGTGCAGCAGTACTTGTGGGAGACTTTTTGTACGCAAGGGCGATAGAGCTTGCTACCAGGTTTGAAGACATTCGCATAGCCAGAGCGATCTCAAAGACTGTGGCCCTTATGTCAGAGGGAGAAATAATACAGCTGCTCCATGCCAAGGTACCAAGCTTTGATGAAAAGACCTATCTAGATGTTATATATAGAAAGACAGCCGCCCTCATATCCACATCTTGCAGAATTGGTGCAATAATGGCTGGAGGAAACCTTGATGAGATAGAGGCCCTTAGCAACTATGGGTTATATATTGGCCAGGCCTTCCAGATGGTGGACGATGTCCTTGATTACACTGGAGATTCAAATGAATTTGGAAAGGCCATAGGAACAGATCTGTCAGAAGGTAAATTGACACTTCCTATAGTTGTTGCCCTTGAAAGGGCCTCTAGAAAAAATAGAGATAGGCTTATGAACATGCTTTGCCAGGGCTATGCATCCACATCCGACTTCAACTGGGCAAGGCAGCTCCTTTTGGAGACAGGGGGCATTCAATATACTATAAAAAAGGCCCGGAACCTGGTAGACCTTGCTTGTGAAAATCTTGATATCTTTCCAGATTCTATGATCAAGACCAACATGAAAATCCTTGCAATGTATGTACTAGAAAGGAAAAAGTAAGCGAAAGGGAACCCATTTTGATGCGGCATCATCATAAGAAAAACAATAGGCTCTGCCTTAAGGGTCTATTAAAAAAAATTATATGCTGCCTCCTATGTTGCTACTTTTTTTTTCTCTTCTTGCCCCGTGTCAAGCCCAGCAGGAAAATAGGCCTCGGATATCAAATGTAGCCCTGACAATAAATAAAGGTCAGCTATTTATTTCTTTTAATCTCGTTAACGGTATGCCCCCTGCCATGGAAGAGTTGATTAAAAGTGGGGTTCCTGTCAGATATATTTTTAACATAGTGTTAAAGAAAAAAGGGATCTTTTGGAACGATGAGCTAAAGTCTATAGAACTTATACGAAGCATAAGCTTTGACAACTTAAAAAACAGATTTTTTCTTTATTTTGACTATCCTTCAACTAAACTAGTCTCTTTGGATCGACTCGAAAACGCGAAAAAGTTTCTGTTTTCCATTAACAAGGTAGCTCTTGTTCCTTTGGAAAGACTTGAAAAAGGAAAAAAATACACCATTGAAATAAAGGCTCGCTGTGAAAAGGGCGAATCTTCTATGCCATTCTCTAGATTGGTAAAAATCTTCTCTTCCTTTGGATTTTCGTCAAAAACTTATGAGTTTGAATTCACTTTTTAAGAAAAAAAGGAACAGGGAAAGGGTCCTTGCAGGGATAATAGCCCTTTTACTGCTGGTCTTTGCAATAATCGAATACAAACTTGTGGCGTTTATACGACCACTTCCAAGATACAGCAATGTCCTCATCTTTGCCGTTATTAATATAAATCTCCTTCTTATTCTGGTATTGAGTTTCCTTGTAATAAGAAACCTTGTAAAGCTACTGTTTGAGGAACGCTCCCACCTGCTTGGTGCAAAACTCAAAACAAAGCTTACTATCGCTTTTGTTATAGTATCTCTTCTTCCCACAATTTTACTCTTTTTTATATCCTTTCAATTTTTACAAACAAGCCTGGCCTACTGGTTTGATATCAAAATAGAACGAAGCCTCGAACAGGCCATCTCTATAGGAAGAATTTTTTACAAGGACCAAATTAATCAACTTTCAAGCATTGAAGAACTAATTTCAAGACAAATTGCCACAAGGTGTAATACAAATCCTACTGATTTTTTAGACGAGAAATGTATAAATGATCTGTTTAGCCCGGCTGCAATTGGAGATCCTGCAACTGCATGTATAAGAAAGATTCCTATAAATTATCTTTGTATTTTTGATCCATTCGGAAATCTCGTGTGGCAAAAGACATGGCTTCCGATAACAGAAGATATACATCCTTTAGACAAAAGGTTTTTAAAGGAACTTTCCACAAAAAAACAAAGGGTTGTCACGTCAATAAACGTGGCTGCTGGCAGTTTGATAATGGTGGCAAAACAGATTCAAACACAGGAATCTGGGAATATAGGTTACATAGTAATTGGCAGAGTCCTTGGACAAGACATAATGACTCAGCTTGAGGCGGTAAAACAGGGCTTTGAAGAATACAAACAGTTGAGGCTTTTTCAAACACCTCTTAAGACCAGCCTATTATCGACCCTGTTTCTTATAACACTCCTTATTATCTTTGTTTCTATTTGGTTTGCCCTTAAACTTTCAAAGAGTATAACAGAACCCGTAATGATGCTCGCAGATGCCACCCACAGAATAGCTCAAGGAGATCTGAATTTCCGGCTTGAAACAAAAGGAGAAGATGAGCTAAGCGGACTTGTCAGGGCCTTTAACACTATGACTAGAGACCTAAAGGAGGCAAGAAGAAAAGCAGAAGAGGCATCAAGACGTTTATTGAAAAGCTATTCAGAGCTAGAACACAGAAAAGCCTACATAGAAATGCTCCTTGAAAATGTAACCGCAGGGGTCATAAGCCTAGATCCAAAGGGGAAGATAACTACTATAAACAAATCGGCATGTCAGATACTTGAAAAAGAAGCCTCTGATCTTATAGGAAAAGACTATAAAGAATTAATCCATGGAGATGATTTTTCTGAACTTGAACGGATGCCTCGAGAACTTGTTGGCTCTGGAAGAAAAAGCATAAAAAAATCCTTTAGAATAAATGTAGCAGGCATATCAAAGTCATTAATTATTAGCTTTTCGTTGTTGAAAGATAAAAATGGCAGGATTTCTGGAGTCCTAATAGTTTTTGATGATCTCACAGAGCTGGAAAAGATACAAAGACTTGCAGCGTGGCGTGAAGTTGCCAGAAGAATCGCCCATGAAATCAAAAATCCACTTACACCAATTCAACTATCTGCCCAAAGACTCAAAAGAAAATTTGGTAACAAGTTTCATGACAAGGAAAAAGAGATATTTAAAAGATGCACTGATACAATCATCAACCAGACCGACGAGCTTAAAAAATTGGTAAACGAATTTTCAAGATTTGCAAGGATGCCTGCTCCAGCGCTTAAGAGGCAAGACATAAAACCTATTTTAAGAGAAATAGAGGAAATCTACAGACCATTGATAAATGTATCTACTGAAATTAGCAAAGATTTTCCAAAAATAATGGTCGACTCCGAACAGATAAAAAGGGTCTTCATAAATATAATAGATAACTCCATATCTGCAGGAAAGGCATCTAATGTTTTAATAAGATGTTATAAGGATTATGATACAGACGAGGCTGTTGTGGAAATAGCCGATAACGGAAAGGGTATATCAAGGACTGATATCCAAAAAGTTTTTGATCCGTACTTTTCTAGAAAAAAAGGGGGAACGGGCCTTGGTCTTGCCATAGTAAAATCCATAATAGATGCCCATGAAGCATCTATTGAAATAAAGTTGAATAAACCGTCTGGAGTGATATTCTATATTAGGTTCAGTATAGAGTCCATTAATCAACCATCTTCTATTCTATCAAATGACCAGGAAGACAATACTTATAGTTGATGATGAAGAATCCATATTGGATTCGATCGGTGACATATTATCTGACGAAGGATACAAAGTAAAAACAGCAGAAGGGGGGAAAAAGTGCCTTGATATCCTCGAATCTGGCGAGCCTGTTGATTTAGTGCTTTTAGATATCTGGATGCCGGAAATAGATGGAATCGAGGTTCTTAAAAAAATAAAGGAGTCTTGGCCGTTTCTGCCTGTTATAATAATGTCTGGCCACGGAAACATAGAAACGGCAGTAAAGGCCACCAAGCTTGGCGCCCATGACTTTATAGAAAAGCCCCTTTCTATAGAACCTCTCCTGATATCCATTGAAAATGCCCTAAAATTTAGACAACTTCAGGAAGAAAATAGACTTTTAAGAGAAAAAAGTAGCAAAATAATAAATATAACGGGCGAAAGCAAAAAAATCAGACAATTAAAAGAACAGATACGTATAGTTGCCCCTACAGAGGCTTGGATACTTATCCAAGGTGAAAATGGCACAGGAAAGGAGATTGTTGCTCAAACCATTCATAGGTTAAGTAAAAGAAACCATAAACCAATGGTAGAAGTTAACTGTGCTGCCATTCCTGACGAACTAATCGAAAGCGAGCTTTTTGGTCACGAAAAAGGGGCATTTACTGGGGCTGTATCTATGAAAAGGGGGAAATTTGACCTTGCAAATGGTGGCACCCTCTTTCTTGATGAAATTGGAGATATGGCCTTAAAAACACAGGCAAAGATACTCAGAATCATTCAAGAACAAAAGTTTGAACGGGTTGGCGGATCAAAGACAATATCTGTTGATGTCAGGATCATAGCAGCCACTAATAAAAATTTAGAAGAGGAAATAAAAAAAGGAACTTTTAGGGAGGATCTATATTTCAGGCTTAATGTTATACCTATTGAGGTTCCTCCACTTAGAGAGAGAAAAGAAGATATTCCTCTTCTTGTAGAAGAATTTCTTCAGGAATTTTCAAAGGGTTCCATAAAAATGGAAGCTGAGGCCATAAGGGCACTATTTAATTATAATTGGCCTGGGAATATCAGGGAGCTAAGAAACCTTATTGAACGGCTTGTTATCCTGTCAAAGGGCAATGTAATAACTAAAGAAGAGCTGCCAAAACATTTCTTGACAGGTCAAGAGGTACTTGAAAAATCCATTACTGGAGAAACAGAGGCTGCCTGTTTCTCGTGTCCTGATTTTAAAACAGCACGCTCTATATTTGAAAAGGCGTATATTGAAAAAAAATTGGCAGAATTTGGAGGAAACATAAAAAGAACCGCGGAATCGATAGGCATAGAAAGAAGACACCTTTACAGAAAAATTAAGGCCCTTGGGATCCAAAACTGATCTGTTTTTCCTCGCCCTTTATCAATCTGGCTATATTGTCTTTATGCCTTATCCAAATCATAAAACAGATGGTCCATGACATTGCCTCAAAGAATGAGTCGCTCTTTAGAAAAAAAATAAGAATCGGCATGGTTGCAACCGCTGCTAAAGAACCAACAGAGACATATCTTGTATTGTAAACCGCAAAGGCAAATACCAAAGCAGCAATGCCAACAGCCATTGGACAGATAGCAAGAAATACTCCAAGTGCTGTAGCAACTCCTTTTCCACCTTTAAAAAACAAAAATATAGAATAGCAGTGACCTGCTACTGCAAAGAGACCTGTTAGAGCCACTATAAGCGATGACTGGCCTGTTTTTATTGCAAGAAGGACAGGAAAAAAACCTTTTAAGGTGTCACATGCTAACGTAACTATACCCCACTCTTTGCCAAGAATTCTTGCTATATTTGTAGCACCTATATTACCACTGCCATATCTTCTCGGATCTATCCCTTTTAATTTAGAAAAAATGAGCCCAAAAGGAATAGAACCCAATACATACGCAATAGCCGGCAATATGTAATAAAAATAATTAATTATTAACTCTTTCATTTTATATACCGTTTCCTATAAGTAATTTTTCTATATCTTCAAAACTTTCGGCATGATAAGGAGTATCAAGTTTCTTGTTCTTGTACGCTATTAATGGAATAGACGCCGCATTAGCTGTATCCTCATCAACTTTAGAATCTCCAACATATACTGCATCTTTCGCTGTACAACCAAGCCTATGAAATATAAGATTCACACCCTCAGGATCTGGTTTTGGCCTTTTGACATCTAATGCACAGACTATTTCATGAAACAGTTCATCAAGCTTATAAAGCTCTCTAAGTCTTGGCATTGTGGTGCTTCTATTGGTTGATATAGCAGTAAATCTATCTTTTCTTAAAAGCCTTACAGTCTTATTCATTCCTGGTTCCATTGTCATAAACTGTAAAAAGTCTGCATAATCTAAACTATCGTATACATCAAAGGCCTTTTGAATAAGCTCTGGATAATCTTTAAACAGAAAATGAATGGAATCAAAGGCAGTATGCATATGGCAAAAGGCCATTTCATCTAATGTAAGAGGAGCCCGTCCTGCCATGGTTGCTATTTTATTATAAAATGCCTTGTTGGCCTCGAAAGAATTAAAAAGCACTCCATCACAATCAAAAATTATCAGTCTCTTTTTAGAAAGATCCATTTATATCAACCTTGCCAAATCATTTTTCATTCTAAAGCCCTTTAATTCAGGCCTTGGCTCTATATTTTTAGAAACCACTAAAACTTTATGAGTTTCCCCCATACCTTGGGGAAAGATAAGAGATTTTACACCTGCAAGCGCCGGAGAGAAAGGTTCAAGTCTTCCAAATGCCTTCTCAAGGGTCTCTTCTATATCAAGGCCACCTAAAAAAGCCCACTGAGGACAAAAGCCTTCACATCTAAATCCAGCCTCTTGAAACCATTCTACTGCATCTGAAAAGTTTACATGCGCGGTTATATCTACCATTCCTGGATATCTAAAAAAATCTTCTGTTACATTCTGTTTTGTGTAACCGAGTAATGTACCTCTATTTCTAAAGTCGGCAAAATAGTCATTTCTTGGATATCCATAATCTATAATGAGACAGAACCCCTTTTTAAAACTGTACGAAATACTTTTTATCCATTTTTTCATATCCAAATTTATTTCTGTACGATAATTATCAGGTAATTTTTTAAGATACTTATCTATATATTTTTTAAGTTCTTTATTCGAAATTTTTTTCCTTTTTTCAATCAACTTACCTTCTTCGTTAAGACCAACAAATATTTCAAAAAACTCTTGACCTATCTTCTCAACAAGATGTACAGGAAAGGCGTCAAAAAGTTCATTTGCTACAATTACTCCCTTAAAATCATCTATTTTGGCAAAATCTTCAATTATTGTATAATGTCCTTGATAATCAATTAAGAATTCTTTAAGAATCTGTTTTCTCTTCGGAATAGGTTCTATTATTATATATTTTAATCTAGTATAGATATTAGGATAAAATTTTAGAAAAAATTCCAAAATATCACTCGCAAGGAACCCTGTTCCGGCTCCAAATTCACATATACTAAAATCTGAAGAATTTTTTAAAATATTAAAGAATTCCTTAATCTGAACCGACAAGAGATAACCAAAAAGTTTAGTGGTGTGGGGTGCTGTAACGAAATCTCCATCCTTTCCTATTCTAATTTGTTCTTGTGAATAATAACCAAATTTCTTTTCATAAAGACATATCTCCATGAAATCACGAAAAGAAATTGATCCATGATCCTTTATTCTTTTTAACAATACATCCCAAATTCCTTGTAATTGATCAAACATATCTTATCGACCTTATTAAAAGAAAAGTTAAAAACTTTTTTAAAACTCAAATCATATTTCTATTTGTTCAAACTTGTGAAAAAATTGTATATTTTAAAGGTTCCAATATGAAAATTTTTGTTATATTTTCATTGTCATAAATGTCTTTTCAAGATTTCATAAGCCTTTATTCATAATCTTAGTTTTTAAATAGAGGAAAAGAATAATGTTAAAGATCACTGCAGAAAAGGAAAATTTAATATCGGCACTTTCCAAGGCTTTGCCTATTGTTGATAAAAAAACTATTATGACAATAATAAATAATGTTCTTATTTATACAAAAAATGATCAATTAATAATTGAAGCAACAGATCTTGAGATATCTTTTAAAACCATTATCCCTGCCAAAATTGAGGAAGAAGGTAGCCTTACTATAAACGCAAGAAAGCTTTATGAGATAGTAAAAGAGATATCAGAACCCTCTATTGTGTTGGAAGAACTTGAAAATTATTGGTTAAGGATTCCTGTTGGAGACAGGGCTGAATATACAATAGCAGGTTTAGCACCAGATGAATTCCCAAAATTCAGAGACTTTCCACAAGAAAACCTTATTTCAATACCAGGTAAAATTATAAAAGATCTTATAGAAAAGACTATATTTTCAGTATCTTATGATGATAGAAAGTATGCCCTATCTGGAATATTAATGGAAATACAAAAGACAGATGATCTTAAAACACTAGTAAGAATGGTTAGCTCTGATGGGCACAGACTAAATCTTGCAGAGTCTATTATAGATCAATCTTATGAAAATGATGATAAAGTATCTGTTATAATTCTTAGAAAAGGAGCAAACGAACTCAAAAAATTGGCTGATATAAATGAAAAAATTTCTTTAACAGCAGATGAAAAATTTCTTTATATCAAAACGATATCCGATCAAATGATCGTAAGATTAATAGAAGGTTCTTTTCCTAACTATAATGCAATAATCCCCAAAGAAAAAAAACGATCCCTACTTTTTAATAGAAATACAGTTTTTTCTGCACTCAAAAGAATCTCTATAGTTATCCAAGATCCATCTTTTAAAGGAATTAAGATATCAGTATCTCTAAATATGATGAAAATGGAGTCCCTTGACAAAAAAATAGGTCAGGCAGAAGAGAATATAGAAATATCTTATTCTGGAGAGCCCTTTGAACTTGCTATAAATGCCAAGTATCTTATAGATGTCCTTCAAGTAATGAAGTCGGATATGGTTGAAATGACATTTAATGATGAAGATTCGCCAGTTGTAGTTAAAGGTGAAGATGATAAAGGTTTTACAGCCCTCATCATGCCTATGAGTCTTGAAGACGAATAATAATCATTTTTACATTTTTTATAGGAGAACCTTCCATAAAGATGAATGAAACCAAATATAGTGCAGAGCAAATAAAGGTCTTATCAGGACTTTCAGCAGTACGAAAACGTCCTGCCATGTACATAGGAAATACGAGTTCAGAAGGACTCCATCACTTAGTTTATGAAGTGGTAGATAACAGTATAGATGAAGCCCTAGCCGGTTATTGTACATATATAGAAGTTATTCTTCATGAAGATGGCAGTGTAACTGTAATGGATAATGGAAGAGGAATTCCTGTTGATATCCATCCTACAGAAGGTATCTCTGCATTAGAATTAGTCATGACAAGATTACATGCTGGCGGAAAATTCGATCATCAGACTTATAAGGTATCAGGAGGGCTTCATGGCGTAGGTATTTCTGTAGTAAATGCTCTTTCAGAATATCTTGAAGTAGAGGTCTACAGAAATAACAAAATTTATCATCAATCATATAAAAAAGGTGAACCAACAGGACCTTTAAAAGTTATAGGAAAAACTAATAAAACAGGGACAAAAATAAGATTTAAGCCTGATCCAGAAATATTTAAAGAAACATGTCTATTTGATTATGAAATTCTTGTATCCCGAATGAGGGAACTAGCATTTCTAAATCCAAATGTCACTATAAAAATTTCTGATGAAAATACAGGAAGAGAAAATATATTTCACTTTAAAGGTGGAATAATAGAATTTGTTGAATATTTAAACAAAAATAAAGATGTTATACATAAAGAACCAATATACATTTCTGGGGAAAAAAACGATGTTCAAGTAGAAGTAGCTTTTCAGTACAATACAGGTTATGCGGAAAGAATCTTAAGTTATGTAAACAATATTCGCACAAAAGAGGGAGGGACCCATGTAACAGGTTTTCGTCAGGCCCTTACCAAATGTATAAACAGATATGCTAGTGAGGATATTATACCAAAAAAGCTTAAAGAAAGACTTTCAGGAGACGACGTAAGAGAAGGGCTTACCTGTGTGATATCAACAAGGGTACCAAATCCACAATTTGAAGGTCAGACAAAGACCAAACTTGGTAACAGTGAGGTTCAATTTATAGTGGCTTCTATTGTTCAGGAACATCTGTCTACCTATCTTGAAGAAAATCCCTCGGTTGCAAAAAAGATCTTAGCAAAGGCAGTAGATGCCGCAAGAGCAAGGGAAGCTGCAAAACGAGCAAAAGAATTAACAAGAAAAAAAGGACAATCCCAGGAAATAATGATGGCTGGCAAGCTTGCAGAATGTCAAGAAAAAGATCCTGCAAGAAGAGAAATATTCATCGTTGAAGGGGATTCAGCAGGTGGAAGTGCCAAACAGGGTAGGGATAGAGCCTTCCAGGCCATCCTCCCTCTAAGAGGCAAAATTATGAATGTGGAAAAGGCAAGATATGACAAAATGCTTGCCAGTGAAGAAATAAAAAATCTCATAGCTGCCCTTGGAACCGGAATTGGTATAGAAGATTTTGATCCTTCCAAGCTCAGATATCACAAAATTATAATAATGACAGATGCAGATGTAGATGGGGCTCATATAAGAACACTTCTCTTAACTTTTTTTTACAGACAAATGTTACAATTGATCGAAAACGGCCATTTATATATTGCCCAACCACCTCTATTTCGTGTTGCCTTTGGTAAAAAAAGAGAACTTTATCTAAAGGACGAAAAAGAGATGGATCTATTCCTTTTTGATAGGGCAACAAAATCTGTAAAATTAAGACCTAAAGGATGGGATACCACTTTCCAAGGTGAAAAGCTCAAGAATTTGTTAAATCAGATATCGGAATTCAACAAAGCAGTGGAAGAATTAAGTGCAAAAGGCTGCTGGAAAGAACTGTGTTATGCACTTCTCGAATTCGATTGTAAGGAAAAAGACTTCCTTTCTAAAGAAGAAAACGCAAAGATTCTTGCAGAATATCTAAAAGATAAAGGTTTTATTACAGGTCCTGTAAATACATCTGATTCAGAGATACCAGGTTATAAATTCCATGTAGCTGCTAAGGGACTCGCCTATCTAAATATGGAAATATCTCCTGAATTTCTTAAAAGTCCTGAATTTAAGAAGGTTAAAAAATGTTATTCAAATATAAGTCATATTTTTGGTATAACTATAGATATATACAAAGAAAACAAACAAATTAAGGTGTGTAAAGACTTTTATGAATTAATAGAATTTTTCCGTCAGGAGGGCAGAAAAGGACTCAGTATTCAGCGATATAAAGGTTTGGGAGAAATGAACCCCGATCAACTTTGGGAAACCACCATGAATCCAGAAAAAAGGACAATGTTAAAGGTATCTATAAAAGATGCCGACGAGGCTGAAAATCTGTTTACTACTCTTATGGGAGAAAAGATAGAACCAAGAAGACAATTTATTCAGACACATGCCCTGGAGGTCCAAGAACTTGATATATAGCCTAAATTTATCTTTATAAAGGCAGACAGAAATTGACTATTAGAGGTTAAGTTTATGGAATGTCAAAAAGAAAAAAATCTAACCAGATGTAACTGTACTTACGAACCATGTCCAAGAAAAGGAATATGCTGTGAATGTCTTGAATATCACTTAAAGATGCGTCAGTTACCTGGATGTTGTTTCCCAAAAGAGGCTGAAAAGACATGGGATAGAAGCTTCGAGCATTTTGCACGCCTTGTAAACGAAGGAAAAGTTTGACAGCCTTTTATTCAATTAATTCTCCTAATAGATCATATTCAAAAGCCTTGGTTATTCTAATCTCTTCTAAGGCACCAGGTCTTGAAATTCCTTTATTGATATACGTGACTCCATCAATATCTGGTGCCTGAAACATAGTTCTTGAACAAAGAAGTAAATCCGATTCCTGGCAATATCCATCCACTAACACCTGTAACCGTTTACCAATAAAATCTTTATTTATTGATAAAGATATCTCTCTCTGTAACGAAAGAATGGAGTCTTTTCTTTTATTTGCCACTTTTTTATCAACCTTTTCATCTAACAGTCTAGAATAGGCTTCTTCTTCATCGCAGTAAACAAAGCAACCAAGATGATGAAAACGCCATCTCTCTATAAATGTCTTTAAGATGTTAAAATCCCTTTCCTCCTCACCTGGAAATCCAACAATTACTGTGGTCCTTAGAGATGCTTCAGGCAGGAATTTCCTGACTTTCTCAATGATATTATTAAGTTCTTTAGCAGAATATCCTCTACCCATTCTTTTTAGTATTCTGCTACTTGCATGCTGAATAGGTATGTCCAGGTATTTACAAATTCTTGACTCCTTTGAAATAAGATCAAGAATGCGATCTGTGATGCCATTCGGATACAAGTACATGAGTCTCAACCAAGGAACACTTGTTTTTTCTAATATTTTTTCAATAAGAGAGGCCAGATCAATATCTTCTACCTGGTAACTTGTAAGGTCTTGTGCTACAAGAATTATTTCTACAGCCCCATTTTCTACAGCTATATTTATTTCATTTATAATATCTTCAGGCTTCCTGCATCTTAGATGACCCCTTATTTTAGGAATGAGACAGTAGGTGCATTTGTTGGAACATCCATCTGAGATTTTGACGTATGCCTGCCATGGTTTACCTGTAAATATCCTGTTATAATCAGGGAACCTTTTCTGGTTTTTGATGCCAAAAAAAGCCAAAATATTTTTTGCCACATCATTAGGTTCCACGTGGAAAATGAATTTATCCACTTCTGGTATAAGTCTCTCAAGTTTTGAGCCATATCTCAATGGCAGACAACCAAAAACTATAACTTTTTGATCTTTGTTTCTGGAATGTGATAACTCTAAGATAGAGTTTATAGATTCCGAAACGGCATCTTCAATAAAGGCACAGGTATTTATAAGAATAACATCAGAATCATTTGGTCTATTTGTAAAAGATAAATCGTTAAAAGAGCTTTTTAGACAGGCGAGCACGTGTTCGGTGTCAGTAAGATTTTTTGGACAACCGAGACTAATTACAAATATCTTATTTAGCTTGCCCATCAACCTCGGATACAGGTGATTCTTTTATGGCTTTTATAGTGTTATCATGACCTAGAAGAATTAATTTAGCACGATGTCTTTTTATTTCTTCCTCAGTGTAAAGTGCATAGGTAACAACTATGATAAGATCTCCCTTACAAGCCTTTCTTGCAGCCGCACCATTTACACAAACGGTTCCACTACCCCTTTTTCCTTTTATTACGTAGGTGTCGAAACGTTCACCGTTACTAATATTGTAGACCATTACTTTTTCGTTAGGCAGTACATCTGCAGCATCCATAAGATCGCTGTCGAGGGTGAGACTGCCCTCATATTGTAGTTCTGTCTGTGTGACAGTAGCTCTGTGGATTTTTGATTTAAGCATATATCTAAGCATGACAATTTCTTAAAAAAATCTATTTTTAAATAATAAGCACATTGTCTATAAGTCTGGTTTTACCAAGATATACGGCTAAGGCAACTAGCAGGGGTTTTTTTAGTTCATTGACAGGTTCAAGGTTATCTGGATTTCCTATAAATATATAATCTATTTTTGTAAAAGGAAAGGTTTCTATAAACGACTTTATGTCTTGATAGAGCCCCTTTGAGTTTCTAACCTTTCCAGATTCAACAAGTTCTTTGGCTCTCTTAAGCGCCTTGAACAGGCAGGTCGCACTTTTTCTCTCTTCTTTAGATAAGTATGTATTCCTGGAACTCATTGCAAGACCATCTTTTTCTCTATAAATAGGTGCAGCCACTATTTCTATAGGAAAATCTAGATCTTTAACCATCTGTTTTATTATTTGGAGTTGCTGAAAATCTTTTTGGCCAAATACAGCAACATCAGGTTGAATGATGTTGAACAGTTTTGCAACCACTGTAGCTACTCCTCTAAAATGACTAGGTCTTGATCTGCCACATAAATTTTTAGAAAGTTCATCTACTGTGACCCAGGTTTTTGGGGTAATAGGGTACATCTCTTCACTCTTTGGTATAAAGACAGCATGAACACCTGTATCTTTTGCCAGACTAATATCTCTTTCAATATCTCTTGGATATCTATTAAAGTCTTCATTTGGTCCGAATTGTGTAGGGTTTACAAATATTGATACAATGGTTCTATCTGTTCTATTTAGAGATTTTTCCATAAGGCTAAGATGACCCTTATGAAAAAATCCCATTGTTGGGACAAATCCAATACCAAGGCCTTTGCCTTTCCAACGTCTTACGACTTGCCTAATTTCATCCTTTGTTTTGGTGACTATCATTTACATTCTTCCTTTAGAGAACAGACACCTTCTTCATGGCCCAAAAATTCGGGTTCGTTAACAAATGGCAATGCGCCAGCTGTTGATCCTGGACAGAAACACTCCGTTTTTATGAAGTCTAATATCTTTTCGTCACCTTTGATTATTTTATATCCATTATCTGTTCGATTTATTAGAACAGGTACCGAATTAATGTCAAATATGTTAAGGGCAAGTAAATTAATTTCGGGACTGTAACCGTCAATAGGGATTAAGCCGGGTAGTATTTCTTTATCTATTTTTGATATAGGATTGAAATGTATCTCGCATCTTACGCATCCGTTTAGGTTGGATAATACCTTTTTGCAATGTGGACAATTTTCAGAAAATATAAGATATGCCACAGTCCTTGGATTAGAGCATGTCTTTACTGCATAGGTTCCTTGATTTAAGGTAATCGATCTTGATAAAGGCATAGACAGGTTTATAAAAGAGAAAATGGCAAGTTCAACAGTAATAAAAGCCAAACCCAAAATGGCAATTCTTGTTTTGTAGACCGTGGAAGTAAGAATTATTATAGAGGCCACAAGAAGACAGTAGGAACAAAAGGTCTGAACCACGAAAAGTTGAATGCTTAACAAAATACCTTCTGCAACAAGGGCACAAAGGAGTAAGAGATCTAAAAGAAAGTCCAAATCCTTTCTTTTCTTTTTTATGAGCATCAAAAGTATTACACTTAGAAAAAAGAGAAGGCCTAGGCCATTTACTATTAATGGATTTAAAGTAAGGACATTTTCAACTATCTTACATCCTTGATTAAAACATAATTCTTGCCCGTTTAAGTGCATGACGATTTGAGCAGCTGTCAGGGCAAGCCCAATGGCAGCTAGTATTATTGCAATTGTTTCTTTTATTTTTTTATCTTTCATAGACTTACAAATATCCACTTTTTCCTATTCATGATTGTAGAATATTGTATAAATAAGACAAAAGGACATGACAAACAAGAAGTACATAGATTATCCACACATGTTATACGCCAATAGAAAAGGCGAAATATTTGATTATCCTGGTCTTAAAATGGCAGGAAGATCAGGGAAAACATTTTTTTGTCCAGACCCAAAAGGGCTTATCCCCTTACCAGAAGGGAGCGAGCTATTTGTTATACCAGATTCGCGGCCAATAGCTTGGGATCCGTATCAGGACGACTTTGTTGTTTTTGATACAGAGTTTTCTGGAGACAGGGCACAAGCAGTTGCTGCCTTTATGGCTCCTGCATATACGCAGACTGCCGTTGCTGCATATAAGAGAGAGTCACAAAGTCCCCTTCCATTATTTGCTTATACTGCAGTTGGTTGGTGGAAGGGCAAATTTTGGGTGCCTGCCTTTAGAAGCGATAAAGACAAAAGACAAGATGTCAAGGGATTTAAACTGCTGGATGTAAGACAAAAGACTATAAGCAAACTTAAAAAACACAAAAAAAACAGACTAATACAACATCTTGGAAAGTGCAGTCTTACATATGGTTGTCCGGCTGCAAAAAATTTCTTTTTAGGAAGGTACGAAGCGCCTCTTCCATCTTCTCCTGTGTGCAATGCAAGGTGTTTGGGTTGCCTGTCCTATCAGGCACCTGATGGTCCCCCGGCTACACAAGAGCGTATTACCTTTACCCCTTCAGCGAGAGAAATAAAGGAGACCGCACTTATACATCTTATGCAGGTAAAAAATGGCATCGTAAGCTTTGGTCAGGGGTGTGAAGGAGAACCTCTTATGCAAAAGGAATTACTCTGTTCTGCAGTGTCTCTTATAAGAAAAGAATGCAGGGCCGGTACAATAAACTTGAATACCAATGCAAGTCTTCCAGATGCCATTGATCAACTAAGCGAACAAGGTCTCGACACCATTCGCATCAGTATGAACAGTGTCGATCCTGATTACTATAACGCATACTATAGACCAAAAGGTTACAGTTATGACAATGTCATAGAGTCGTGGCGAAGAGCAAAAGAGGCAGGATTACACGTATCATTAAATCTTTTTATAATGCCAGGGCTTACAGACTCTTTAGATCACTTCAACAGACTTTGTAATCTGATAGAGAAAAACGGTCTTGATATGATTCAGTTAAGGAATCACAATATAGATCCAGACTGGTATCTAGAATCTATAAGGTTTAATCAGACAAGTAAACCGTTGGGAATTGCTAAAATGATAAGTTGCTTGAGAGAGAGGTTTCCAGCGTTGAAGTTTGGATATTTCAATCCTTCTGTTAATAAGGCCAAGGAAAAGGGATAATAATGATAGAAGCGATAATTGAAAAGGCTCTAAATATCTGTGAAAAAGATTTAGGCTTGGTGGTCAAGGAGGCTCTACAGGCGGTCTTTCTTGCAGGCAACATGATAAAAGATCTCTATGGTTTGCCCCATCATGTAGAATTTAAGGGGGAGATAGATCTGGTTACCGAAGCAGATTATAAGTCGGAAGAGATTCTTGTAGACTCTCTAAATGGCCTTGGCAGCGGAAAGATCATGGCAGAAGAAAGTGCAGGGGATCTCTCTTTAAAGGATGGTGTTTTCTGGATCGTTGATCCCCTTGATGGAACAACAAACTTTGCCCATGGTTTCCCCTTTTTCGCCCCTTCTGTAGCATACGCCAAGGTTGAGAATGGGTATTATGAAACTCTTTTTGGAATTGTATATATCCCCATTCTCCGAGAGTTATTTTGGAGTGTAAAAGGAAAAGGTTGTTTCCTTAATCTTGAAAAGGTAGGGGTTTCAAAGGAAAAGGCCCTTTCTAGATCTCTTCTTGCCACAGGATTTCCATATGACATTCATCAGCATCACGATGATGTTATAGAGGCCTTTAAGGCAATGATAGTGAAGGCACAAGGGATAAGGCGCGCGGGAGCTGCTGCCATTGACTTAGCCTATGTTGCCTGTGGTAGATTTGACGGTTTTTGGGAAAAGAGGCTAAAACCGTGGGATACTGCTGCAGGGATTCTTCTAGTAGAGGAAGCAGGAGGAAGGGTTTCAGGCTATTCTGGCCAAAAATATAATCCTTTCCTTCCTGAAATAGTAGCTTCAAATGGTTTTATTCACAAAGCAATGGTAGAAATTCTAACGGATTATTCATGTCAACATACAAATATATAACCTGTCCCAAGTGTGGGACAAAAATTCGTGTTTATAATAATCCTGTTCCAACTGTTGATATTATTATAGAGCTTGTAGACAGGAACAATGAAGAGATAGTTCTTATTAGGAGGAAAAATCCACCCTATGGCCTGGCTATACCAGGCGGTTTTGTTGATTATGGAGAAAGGGTTGAAGAGGCAGCGATAAGAGAAGCAAAAGAAGAGACAGGGCTTGATGTGGTTCTTAAGTATCTCCTTGGGGTATATTCTGATCCAAAACGAGACAGTAGACTGCATACCATAAGCACCGTTTTTGTAGCTAGCGCAACAGGTGCTCCAAGGCCTGGTGATGATGCAAAAGAAGTGGTGGTGGTAAGACCTGATGAAATAAAGGAGTCACTATGTTTTGATCACAGGGAGATAGTATCAGACTATTTGAAAAAGAGAACCCAATTGGGATAGTTTGTACAGATTAAGGCCGTTTTTTTACAACTAGTTGATTTCCTCCAGCTTTTTTTGCTGAATAAAGGGCTTCGTCGGCTTCTGCAAAAAGCCTTTTTAAGGCCTTGTCAGGATCGTCAAGATCTTGATCTAGTTTTGCCAGCCCCATGCTTATGGTGACGCCGTTTTTTTCGTTTTTTAAGAAGTTGTTTCTTATTCTTTCTGCAATAGCGACAGCCTGTTCTTCTTTGGCATAAGGAATTATTACAGCAAATTCGTCTCCGCCGAACCTGAAAAGCATATCGACATGATCCCTTGTGGAATTTTTAAGGGTATCAGCAAGCGTCAATAGTACTTTGTCTCCTTCTTGATGACCCTGCATGTCATTGACTTCCTTAAACTTGTCGATGTCTATCAGTAAAAGATAGAGAGGATACTTTTGTCTCCTGGCCCTTATGACTTCTTCCTTTAGTTTATGATCGAAATAACGCCTATTGTATAAGTCTGTAAGACCATCCCTAACCGACAACCTTTTCAATGTGTGTCTTAGTTGGCGTTCCTTGATTAGTCTTTGGAGTTTTGCCTCAATTTCGTCTAATGTAAAAGGCTTTTGTACAAAATCACTTGCACCAGCCCTAATGACATCAGTGTAGGTAAAATTTTTTGTATACCCGGTCATGACGATGACGTCTGTATCTGGCCATGACTCTTTTACTATCTTGAGTAGTTCTAAGCCATCTATTTGAGGCATAATTAAGTCTGTAATTACTATAGTGAAGGGAGAGTTTTCCAGAAATTCAAGGGCCCTTTTACCATTTTCTGCGGTCTTGCACTCGAATCCCTTTCTTTGGAAGAATTGATCAAGAAGATCTACTATTGATGGATCATCGTCAACAATAAGTATCTTCTGTTTTTCAACAGGCAGTTTTATAAAGGGCAAGTCTGTAATAAAGTTGTCCATTTTGTTTTTTAAAAGACATAATTTTCATAAAAAATAAAGACGTTGTTTTTAATAATATTGTTTAATAAAAAAAACAACAGGTTCAATTTTTATATTCTTATTACCTTAGAGGCAATCTGCATAGAAGTCACTATGTCAAGCATGTTTGTCGTTTCTCCCACTGCTTTAGCATCCAGAAGATCATAATATTCTAGACATGTACCGCACACCAATATATCTACACCAGTTTTTTCTAATTTCTTAAGGTCTTCAATGACCGGAGAGCCTTGACAGGATAATTTTACTCCTGCATTGACAAATACTATACGCCAGAGTTCGTCGCCCATTTCTTTTAATGTAGATATAAAGTTTTTTATTAATCCATGGCCCAAATCTTCACTGCCTTGGCCAAAGACATCGGTGGGAATAAGTATAAGAATCTTTTGCTGCTTAACTATTCTCTTGTTTTCTTCCTCATGTGCAATTTGGCAAGTTGGCGGTGCCCCTGTTATTACAAATATTCCTTTTTCAGATTCTTTTACAGAAACGCCCCAGCCTTGACTTTTAAGAAAACGGCAGACGTTTTCTCTCGATGCCTTGTTATCTACAATGATTTCAATCAGTTCTTTTGGATATTTTTCTATAAATTCTTTGGTGGACAAAACCGGTTGAGGACACGCCATTCCTTTACAGTCTAATATTTTCATTTTTGTGCCTCCTTGTTTAAAAAGATTGGTGAAAACGGGGCGCTAAATTATACTCAGGAAAGCAACCATTGCCATAACTGACTTAAATTTTGCCTTTAAAGTCAAAAGAAGGAGATCATGAAAAAAAAGGCGATATTAATTCTTTTGATAATATTACTGTCGGTTTTTGGATTGTATAAAATCTATATTAAAAAAATACAATATGATGACATCACAACAAATGTACCAGGTCTTACCCTGTGGGAAATTAATTATGTAAAAAATGTTAAAGGTAAGCCTGTATGGAGCCTAAGGGTTGAGTCTGCTGTAAAGGATGAGCGCACAGGTGTTCTTACGGGTAAGGGGATAAAGTTAACCGTGTTTAAAAAGGGAAAAGCAGCCGTTTTTCTAACGGCAGGGAAAGGTCGAGCAGATGTAAAAAAGGGAATTTTCCAGGTCTGGGGAAACGTATGTATAAGAATGCAGGATGATAACTGTTCTCTAATTACTGAGAAGATCCAGTACGACGAGAAAAAAAAGAGACTTTTTAGCAACTCCGATGCAGTCTTCAGGTGCCATGGTCTTCAGTTAAAGGGTCGAGGCTTGTTGGTTGATCTTGAGTCAAGATCGATCCAGATAAATGGTTCTATAAGAGCGCTTCTGGATTAGATTTATTTTTTGGGAATCTTATAGCCGCTAAGAACTGTAATAATGGTGCCAGAGGGTTTTAAAATATAATCCCGAGCAAAATCATAGGTTATTACTTCTAGGTATACATCGCGCCATCTTCCATCAAAAGCCATAATCCTTTTTATAACACCATGAGGAAGATTCACTGTTTTAGAAAATTTTTTATTCCATCCCCTTTGGATAAAGGCCTTTTGGATGTGACGGACTATCTTAGGATAAGATCTTTTTGTTTCATTTATAAAATATTCTAGATCAACAAAGGTATATTTATTTTTAAAGGCCGTTTTCATTGATGTATCAAATTTTGTAACAGAAGCACTATGCAATTTTATTGGCTTGTATAGGGTTGAATAGGGAAAAGTGCTGAAAAGGGCCGCTCTTAACGAAGGAAATCCCAAAAGGTTTACAGCCCAATCGATTCTAGCTTTTGAAAGCTGTGTTAGGTCTCCTATGGTTACCAGGCTGACGGTTTCAGCCATGTCTTCTAATATGTTTGCCTTGCCATAACGAGAGGTCTGTTCCTGGTCAAAATTATCTAATAGGACCATTATTGAGTGGGCTCTCTCTTTCCAACTCCATCCAGTCACATCTACAAAAGACTTGATAAGGGAAGTCTTTAAGACAACCTGGTTCCATAGAACTTGGATACCTCGATTATTGAAACGGGCAAGGGCCTTTTTTCTATTTATGGAGGCAGCAGCCCTATGAAATTGTAAGACATGAACTAATTCATGTAAAAATGCCCTAAAGATTCCCTCGATTGATCCGGCAGAAAAGATACCAGTTGTATTAAAGGTTGATGTATCAAAAAATACATAAGGTCCACTCGCCATTGCCAAAGACAATACAGAAGAGCCTGGCGGAAAACGTATTTCTTGACTTCCGTATGTAACTATTGCAGATGGTCCCGGGTCTAAAAGGACTGCTGGAGTACGGTCTATAAAAAATTTTAAGAGGGTGAGCTGTTGTTTTGTGTATTTGCTTTTGGGAGTGGCAAGAAAATTTATCCCTCTGTATTTGTCTTGTACATAAGCATTTTGTGGCACCATGACCACGCCGAACATTTTTAGTTCTTGTATAGAGTACTCCGAAAAAGATTTTTGGTTGCTAATCCCTTTTTCGGGTCCGTTTTCGTAATCTTTTGTTTTGACAATGTTTAATGTGCCAGCAAAACAAGAATCGCACCCTATTGTTTTGTAAGGCCCAGAACAAAACAAAAAGAAGATCAAAAGGGTTAAGCAAGGAAAGAAAGGATTTTTATACAAACTAAAGCCAACAATATTTTTTAAAAGGAGTTTGATCATGGCAAGCGCAGTTTTTTCTAAAGATATTGTTATCATAAAAATGATAAGGCATTGACACAATGATTGTTTATCATTCATAATGAAATTATAGGCTATGAATGGAGGATGTCTATGAGTGTTTATAAATTCATAGAACTTGTTGGGACAAGTAAAAGGTCTTGGGAAGATGCAGTTGCTCAAGTTGTTGAAACTGCTAGCAAAAGTTTAAAGGATCTCAGGGTAGCAGAAGTGAAGGAGATGGATGTAAAGATAGAAGATGGCAAAGTAGCCCTTTACCGGGTCAAGGTTAGCCTGTCGTTTAAGTATCATCAAAGCTAATTTAAAAGAAAAGAGACATTTTCTAGGCTTCTAAAGACCCTTTCTTGCCGCCCTGTCATTGTTGCGCTGAATAGATTAGGGCCTAAAGGTTTTCTATCTGTTTTTTCCAAAACATGGTTAATCCATATGCCAAAGTGTAGCCCCTAACATACAAAAATGTGCAAGGAAGGTTTCAGCAAAAGGTCGCAAAAAAATAAAAAAGTTTTTTATTTGTTAAAATAATCTATAAACAGTGCTGTCTTATCGGCTTACCTTGGACATGAAAAATTATAAAATAAAAAAGTAAGACCAAATAAGGCCCAAAGATGGTTTCCTGCTGTAGCTAGGGTTTCTTATTTAGGAATCTGCCATCTTCATGGCATGAATGATGCTTTAAATCTTTAAATAATCTCAAGTTTATCCGAAAAAGAACCTTTACGAGAAAAAAACAAAAAGATGAAGAAACAGAGGTGGGCCTGGTGAAAAAAACAAGTTTCTTTGTGACTTTTGGGGCTTTGTTTGGAGTGATTTTTTTACTTTGTCAGATAGTCCATGCAACCCTTTATGAGGTAGGCCCTGGAAAGATGTTTGATCATATAGGGCAGGTTCCATGGAGCAGTTTAGGCCCAGGTGATCGGGTGCTCATTTATTACAGGGATAAGCCCTATCGGGAAAAGTGGGTAATAGACAGGGCGGGAACAGCAGAAAATCCTATTGTGATTCAGGGAGTGCCTGGACCTGGTGGAAGGTTACCTGTAATTGATGGAGATGGAGCCATTACCAGCACCAATCTGAATTTTTGGTCTGAGGAGCGTGGAATAATAAATATTGGCGGTTCGAATATAGGCAATCAATTGCCAGCCCATATTGTTATTGAAAAATTGGATATAAGAAATGGCAGACCTCCTTATAAATTCAAGGATGATCATGGGGCTACCAAAAGTTATTCAAAAAACGCAGCTGCTATCTACATAATCGAAGGAAACAACATCACCATAAGAAACTGTATAATTCATAATTGTGGAAATGGGCTCTTTGCTTGTCATGCCTCTGGTTCCATAGTGATAGAATATTGCCACATTTATGATAATGGAATCGAAGGTAGCTACTACGAACACAATACCTATACAGAGGCAAGGGGCATAATATATCAGTTCAACCACTTTGGCCCCTTAAGGTCTGGTTGCGGAGGAAACAACCTAAAAGATCGATCTGCAGGAACCATCATTCGTTATAATTGGATTGAAGGAGGCAACAGGCAACTAGATCTCGTGGATGCGGGTCATGCGGATCTGATAAACATGACCTCTTATAGAAAAACCTACGTATATGGAAATATTCTTGTAGAAAGGGGTAACGAGGGTAACAGCCAGATAGTTCATTATGGAGGGGACTCTGGAGACAGGTCCCGTTACAGAAAGGGTGTGCTTTATTTTTATAATAATACAGTGATATCAAAAAGAACTTCTAATACTACCATATTCAGGTTATCGAGCCACGATGAGACCTGTATTGCAACAAACAACATCTTTTATGTTACCGCATCGGATCACCATTTGGCCCTGAGCAACAGGGACGGAATCCTGAAACTCAAGAATAATTGGATAAAAAATGGTTGGGTAAAAAGTCATGAAGGGGGAGGATTTTCTGGTTCTGTAATAGATCTTGGTGGAAATTTGTCTGGCAATGATCCGGGCTTTAAAGATCTTTCTGCCATGGATCTCGGATTAATCCTTTCTTCACCTTGTAAGGATGCTGGAACTAATCAGATTCAAGGTGTGGATGGAGATCACAGGGTTCTTTTTCAGTACCAGAAACATCAAAAATGTGTGAAAAGACCTAAAGATACCCAAATAGACATAGGGGCCTTTGAAAATGCAAAAGAGGAAACTAATAGGAATCCAATTATAATATTTTTCAAGGCCGATCCTTCTGTGGTTGCCAATCCAAAGATCGATATTCATTTTTCTTCTAAGGCCAGTGATCCTGATGGAGATAAGCTTAATTATTATATAAACTTTGGAGATGGGACTGGTTTTGCTGGTTTTGATCAGTTTCATAAGTATTTAAAAAAGGGGAAATACAAGGCGAGCCTGACAGTTACAGACAACAAAGGAGGTATGGCAAGTGCTTTTGTTTTTGTAACAGTTGAGGACAAAGCTCCTGCTATTCCCCAAAATATAATTTTAGAGAAAAAAGACTAGAAAGACAGGGAAGCTAGTCAAGTCTATGTTTGTTGCTGGTAAGTTACGAGTCTTTTCTGCCATATGTTGGGTATACCTGTTTCCTGATTCGGAAATACGGTCGCATCGATTCAGTATAACATTGTCTTTGTATTTCGTGCTGTGGAAAATCGGATTCGTTTGCTTCAATCACAGATCCTTCTGAAATAATAGATACCTATGGCCGCGGTGTTGCCCTGGCCCCCAGGGCCCTTTTTTATTGTAGCCAAGCCATCTGCTTCGAATCTAGCGTTTTTACAAAAAATGGAGAATGCTTTCCCTTATAGTGGTGTTATTGGCGGTTTCTAAAAGGATAGCCCATAAAAATCAGCAATAAACAGTCCGTCGAGGGTCAGTTGCCGCCAAGAAGCGCCAGCGGATTGGCGGTCAACTGCACCCGTTTGTTGGCCCCCATTTTT
>Ga0256914_1001186_pt1 | contig 24564 bp, 27 predicted proteins | sample HulkmetaG_FD_191571 | JGI IMG/M metagenome (GOLD analysis project Ga0256914, IMG submission 191571) | Hydrothermal chimney microbial communities from Main Endeavour vent field at the Juan de Fuca Ridge, Pacific Ocean - Hulk | ecosystem: Environmental > Aquatic > Marine > Hydrothermal vents ... | reverse complement strand
GACTTCTAAAATATTTTGAAAGTATGGGTGATAATGATTTTTATATCTATCTTCTCTCTGGCGGAAGTTCTGCAATGATTGAAAAACCGATAGAGGGTGTTTCATTGGATGATCTTATCCATTATACGGAAATTTTATTACAAAAAAATCTATCTATTGATGAGATAAATATAATTCGTAAACAACTCTCTTTAATAAAAGGGGGAGGATTATCATCTAGAACTAATGCTCATGGAGCTGTTTTAGTTCTTAGTGATGTTGTTGGTGATGATCTCCAATCTATTGGTTCTGCTCCTCTTATGCCAAATAAATCTTCTTGTGATGATTTTTATAAAGTATTGAAAAAACATAATTTATTTAATATTATTTCAACTAATATAGAGTATATTACAAATAGAGGATATGTATCCAAAGATGTCCCACATTTTATACTTATGAATAATATGAAAGCTCTTAAAAAATCTCAACAAAAAGCAGAAAAGTTAGGTTTTAAAACAGAAATTGTAACTAATTTGTTACAAGGAGATGTTAGAGTAGTTGCAAAATATATTTATGAGTATATCAAGAGAAACTATAACGCTTCTCTCTCTCCTTTTTGTTTTATTTTTGGTGGTGAAACTACCGTTGAAGTAAAAGGTAGTGGTTTTGGCGGTAGAAATCAAGAACTCTGTTTATGGTTTTTAAAGGAGTTGCAAGATGGTGATAATATTACCTTTTTGAGTGGTGCAACTGATGGGATAGATGGTAATAGTATTGCTATGGGTGGAGTGGTTGATATTGATAATAATCTAAAAGATATTGATATCTATTTGGATCGTAATGATTCATTTCATTATCTGCAAAGAGAAGAGTCATTGATTAGTTTTGGATATAGTGGAACAAATATTGCAGATATTATAATTGTATTAATACGATAGGAGGTATAAATGTCTGATTTTTTTCAAAATGGTGTTATTACAACTATACCAAAATTAGGAGATCGTTCTGTAGAAAATATGGAGTCAGAACTCCTTGAACTCTCTAAAAGACGCAATATGATTTTATTACTTCCTGCTCTTTATGGTGAATTTGAAACTTCAGCTATGGCTAAGATTATTGATGAAATTAAGAGTATAGATTATCTTTATCGTATTGTTGTTGGTTTGGATGGTGCTACAAAAGAGCAGTTTGAAGAGGTAAAGAGAAGAATGTCAATGGTTCATACGAAAGTGGATGTTATTTGGCATGATGGGGCTCGTATTGTTGAGCTTCGAGATGAACTAAAAAATGCTGGTTTTACAAGTGTTGATATTAGAGGTAAAGGTCTTAATGTTTGGATGATGTTAGGGTATGTACTATCTGATCGTGATGCCTATGCTATTGCTCTTCATGATTGTGATATTGTAAATTATAGTAGAGAAATTCCTGCAAGGCTCTTTTTCCCTATTGTTCATCCTGCTTTTGATTTTGAGTTTAATAAGGGATATTATTCAAGAGTAGATAATAGACTTTATGGAAGAGCTACAAGACTTTTTTATACCCCTTTGTTAAAATCCCTTGAGAGAGTTTTTGGAAACAATAGATATCTAAATTATATGGGTAGTTTTAGATATGCACTCTCGGGAGAGTTTGCACTTATTAGAAGTTTGGCAAGAGGTATTCGTATCTCTCCTACTTGGGGCTTAGAGGTTTCGACATTGAGTGAAGTTTATCATAGTACCTCCAAAAAGAGAATTTGCCAATCTGAAATTATAGATAGTTATAATCATAAACATCAAATTTTGGGTAGTGAATATGGTGATGGTATAGCTAAGATGACAAAAGAGATTGCAGAGACAATTTTTCGTATTATGTCTCAAAGTGGTGTGGCTTTCTCTAATGCAAAATTTAGTGCATTGTTGACAACTTATTATGAAGAGTCAAGAAGGGCTATTGATCAATATAGTGCTGTATCAGAGGTGAATGCCTTAAACTATGATAGACAAAAAGAGATAGAAGCTATTTTGACTTTTACAGATTCGCTTAGATTGGCAAATGAAGATTTTCATGATGATCCTATGGGGGTTCCTGCTCTTCCTGCATGGACTAGTGTAAGATCTGTTTTACCAAAATTCAGCTATAAATATAATAAAGCAGTAAAGCTAGATAATGAATAAAAGTATTAATGATAGATTAGAAATTTTATATAATAAAGAGGATGCTAAAAAGGCAAAAGTTGCTATAGATGATTTGGTTAAACTTTATAAAAAGAGATATAGTTCTACTAGCTATAACATGACTCAAAAAGATTTAATTCTAATTACTTATGCTGATCAATTTTATGATGAGTACTCTACTCCCTCTATTTTAGTGCTTGAAAAATTTTTGGACTCCTATTTACATAATATTATTAATTGTGTACATCTTTTGCCTTTTTATCCCTACTCTTCAGACGATGGTTTTTCAGTTATAGATTATAAAGCAGTTGCCAAAAATGTAGGAGAGTGGAGAGATATAGAGAGATTATCTACTAAATTTCGTCTTATGTTTGATGGTGTGATAAACCATATATCTAAACACTCTAATTGGTTTAAAGAGTTTTTGGCTCAAAATGATGAGTATGAAGATTTTTTTGTAGAGGTAGATAAAAATCAAGATTTATCAAAAGTAGTAAGACCTAGAACTTTACCACTATTACACCCATTTAAGTTTGCTGATAACCATGAGGGCTATATCTGGACAACATTTAGCCAAGATCAGGTTGATCTAAATTACAAAAATTATAGAGTTTTAATTGATGTATTGGATGTTTTACTTTTTTATATTCAAAAGGGTGCGAAATTACTTCGCCTAGATGCAATTGCCTTTTTGTGGAAAGAGATTGGTACTAACTCTATTCATCTGCCTCAAACTCATGAAGTAATTCAATTAATGCGTGATGTACTCCATCAAGTAGCTCCTGAAGTGATTATAATTACTGAGACAAATGTGCCTCATGATGAGAATATATCATATTTTGGAAATGGTAATGATGAAGCACAGATGGTCTATAACTTTGCACTGCCTCCTTTGATTGCTCACTCTATTTTGGTTGGTGATGCAACAGTAATGCAAAAATGGGCAAAAGAGTTGACTCTTCCTAGTGATAAAGTCTGCTTTTTTAACTTTACAGCTAGTCATGATGGTTGTGGAATGCGTCCTGTAAGTGAACTATTAAGTAACAAGGAGATTGATAACTTAGTCAAAAGTGTAGAAAAAAGAGGGGGATATGTATCTTATAGGTCTCTTGAAAATGGAGAGAAAAGTCCTTATGAACTTAATGCTAGTTATATTGATATAGTATCTGACCCAAATGAAGATTTGGAGATTAGAGTCAAAAAAATGATCCTCTCTCAAGCTGTAGTTTTGGCAATGCCTGGGGTGGCAGGTATCTATATACACTCTATCATAGGATCTTCAAGTGATAGAGATAGTGTAAAAAAGAGTGGAGTCTATCGCTCAATTAATCGTGAAAAATTAAATATTGAAACTCTCTCCAAAGAGTTAAATACACCTAATAGTCTGCGAGGTATGATTTTTGATAAGTATAGAGTATTACTTAATTTAAGAAGAAAATATCAAGCTTTTAATCCTTACTCCTCATTTGAGATTTTGGATATTCACCCCTCTCTTTTTGTCATAAAGAGAAATTCTCATGGGGATGATAATAATATTTTAGCGATACATAATTTTTCTAATATGCCGATAGTGTTTAAATTACCTAGTTTTATAAGAGATAACTCATTTGATCTTATAAATAACCAAATAATTGATAGTAGAGAATTTAAAATAGGAGCGTATGGAATAATATGGATCAAACAGAACAAAACAAAGGACGATTTATGAGAATAACAAAATGTCTATTTCCTGCCGCGGGATATGGAACAAGATTTTTACCAGTAACAAAAGCTATGCCAAAAGAGATGTTACCTATTTTAACAAAACCATTGATTCAATATGGTGTTGAAGAGGCTGTTGAAGCTGGTATGGATACTATGGCAATTATTACAGGTCGTGGTAAAAGAGCCATTGAAGATCATTTTGATATTAGTTATGAGCTTGAAAATCAGATAAAAGGCTCTTCCAAAGAGCATCTTCTTACTGAAATTAGAGCTTTGATTGGCAAATGTACTTTTACATATACAAGACAAAAAGAGATGAAAGGTCTTGGTGATGCTATATTAAAAGGAAAAGCTCTTATAGGACAAGAACCATTTGCTGTTGTTTTGGCAGATGATCTTTGTATCAATACAAATGGTGATGGTGTCTTAAAACAGATGATTGCCCTAAATAATAAATATAAATGTTCAGTTGTTGCCATTATGGAAGTACCAGAAGATCAAACATACAAATATGGTGTTATTGATGGTAAAGAGATAGAAGAGGGTGTATACATGGTATCAGATATGGTAGAGAAACCAGAACCAGAAGAGGCACCATCAAATTTAGCTATTATTGGAAGATATGTTTTAACTCCTGATATTTTTGAAATCATCCAAAATACAAAAGCTGGTAAAAATGGCGAATTACAAATTACAGATGCTTTGATGAACTTAGCAAAAAAAGGTATGGTTTTAGCATATAAATTTAAAGGTCAAAGATTTGATTGTGGTAGTGTAGATGGTTATGTCGAAGCGACTAATCACCTTTATAGTTTGGAGAATCACGAAAAATAGCATACTATCTCTAGGTTTAGATATCTAAACCTAGAGATAAAAAGATGAGAGTTTAAAATTTAAACTCTGCTCCAAAAGTAAGATGGTCAATATCATCTTCTATTCTTGTATAGTTTGTATATATGTTATATTTTTCATTGATTTGGTATGCAAATCCGATACCAGCACTTATTCCCAAATCATCTTTTTCAGTTCCGGGGACTGGATTATCTCCATCGCTGATATTCATTTTTGAATCTATATGTTCATAAATTAGACCAACTCTTGGTTTGATGCTTAAATTTCCAAGCTTCCAGATATATGTACTGTACATACCAAGTGACCAAAAATCTACACCATCTTCTTCTATACCATCTGTCTTGCCACTTAGTTGTTGAACACTTAATGCACCCTCTATCTCTAATCCAAGATCAAAATATACATTTTTACCACCATTTACGATAAGAGCTGCACCGTTATCAAAATGTGGACTGTCAACTGTTTGCATTGCTGCACCAAATCCAACATAATCAAAAAACCCCTCCGCATATGAGGCTGTTGTTATTAAGGTAGATATTAACATTGCGGATATTAATTTATTCAAAACAATTCTCCTTTAATTCGTAAACTGTAATTGTATATTATATAGTAAGTTCTTTAATCTAAATTAAAATAATAATCTGCTCAATTTTTTTAGGTATAATTTTAAAAATTTTGATAAGGAAAGTAACAAATGGAAGTTATTTTGACACCAAATGCACCTTCAGCGATTGGACCATACTCTCAAGCGATAAAAGTTAATGGAATGATCTATACATCAGGACAAATTGCACTCAATAAAGATGGAATATTGATTGAAGGTGATGTTGAAACTCAAACAAGACAAGTTTTAGAGAATTTAAAAGAGGTTCTAAAAGAGGGCGGAAGTAGTTTTGAAAGAGTCATTAAAAGTACAATTTATCTATCTAACATGGATGATTTTGGTGTGGTAAATAGTGTGTATGGTGAATATTTTACTACACATCTTCCTGCTAGAAGTACAGTTGCAGTAAAAACTTTACCAAAAAATGTTGATGTAGAGATAGATTTAATTGCTCTTGCTTAATGAGCCTTTAAAGATAAAACAGATAGAATCGCGACTCAAAAATATTTTTAAGGATGCAGAATGTACGCAATCATCAAGAACGGTGGAAAGCAATATAAAGTTCAAGAGGGAGATTTTTTAAATCTTGACAAACTTGACGCTTCCCCGAAGGACAAAATCACTGTTGAAGAGGTTTTGGCTCTAAATAGCGGCGAGCTTCAAATTGGAACACCTTTTGTAGAGGGTGCAAAGGTTGAGCTTGAGGTAATTACTCATGGAAAAGATAAAAAAGTTATTATCTATAAAAAGAGAAGAAGAAAAGATTCTAAGCTTAAAAAAGGTTTTAGAAGAGAATATACAAGAGTAAAAGTTACAAGCATCTCTTAATTTTCAGAACATTAACTTTTGGGAAAATATGCCCCAAAAGTTAATTATTCCTTCAGCATATTTAATTACACTTTCAATATAATAAATCAAAATAATTTTAATATAACAAAAATCAAGGGTATAAATGTTTATAGATAATGCAGAAATAGAGCTTCGTTCTGGTAAAGGCGGTGCGGGTGCTGTCTCTTTTAGAACAGAAAAGTTTGTTTTAAAAGGTGGTCCTGATGGTGGAGATGGCGGTCGTGGTGGAGATGTCTATTTTCAAGTAGATAAAAATTCACATACTCTCTCTGCTTTTCGTGGTCGTCACCATATTAAGGCAAAAAATGGTGTCCCAGGACAAGGACGAAAAAAATATGGTAAGAGTGGGGAGTCTGTAACAGTAACAGTTCCACCAGGTACTCAGATTTTTAGTGTTGAGAGTGGAGAGTTGCTTTTAGATCTTGTAGAAGATGCTCAGAGAGTAAAATTTTTGGAGGGTGGAAAAGGTGGACTTGGAAACTGGCACTTTAGAAGCTCAACAAATCAGAGACCCTCTTATGCTCAACCTGGACTTCCGGGTGAGATCAAAAAGGTTAGAATGGAGCTAAAACTTATTGCTGATGTTGGATTAGTAGGATTTCCAAATGTTGGTAAATCTACACTTATCTCAATGGTATCCAATGCTCAACCAGAAGTTGCAAATTATGAGTTTACAACTCTTACTCCAAAACTAGGTGTAGTAAATATTGATGAAATTAGCTCTTTTGTTATGGCTGATATTCCTGGTATTATTGGTGGAGCTAGTGATGGAAAAGGGCTTGGTTTAGAGTTTTTAAAACATATTGAGAGAACTAAATTTTTACTTTTTATGTTGGATATTGCAAATTATAGAACATTAGAAGAGCAATATGATGTTTTAAAAGAGGAGCTTCATAAATTTTCTGAGATATTGGGAGCTAGAAGTTTTGCTATTGCTTTAACTAGGGTTGATACATTAGATGAAAGTTCAGCAAATGAGAAAATTGAAAGTTTTTTAAATTACATCTCTTTTAAAAATGATAAAAAAGATAATTTATATAAATTTAATACAAACTACAAAGGATTTGTACAAGATATTGATTCATATAATAGAGATAATCCATTTTTTATTGTTCCTATCTCATCTGTGACACGCCTTAATATTGATCCTCTCAAATATGCTCTTTTGGAAGCTGTTAATGAGGTTAAAAAAGATGTCTAGGATTGTCATCAAGGTAGGCTCTCATGTTTTGAGTGAGAATAATAGTTTGGCACTTGAGCGTATTGCCAATTTGTCTACACTTTTGGTAGAGTTGATTGAAAAGGGCGAAGAGATAATTTTGGTCTCATCTGGAGCTGTTGCTGCAGGATATACAAAATTACAACTAGATAGAAAAATTTTGGCAAACAAACAGGCAATCGCAGCAGTTGGTCAACCATACCTTATGAGTGTATATCAAAAAAAGATGCATGCTCGTGGATTGGAAGCTGCACAAGTTTTGGTAAATGCTCATGATTTTGACTCTAGAAGAAGGACAAAACATGCAAAAGATGCTGTTGATGTACTTGTACAAAATAGAGTTTTGCCCGTGATAAATGAAAATGATGCAACAACTACAGATGAGTTAGTCTTTGGTGATAATGATCAGCTTTCGGCTCATGTTGCTTTTCATTTTGATGCAGATATGTTAGTAATTTTATCAGATATTGATAGCTATTATGATAGTGATCCAAATGAGAATAGTAGTGCAAAAAAGATTAAATATGTGAATAGTATTGATCCTGATGATTTGGATATGTGTCATACTCCAAATAATGATTTTGCGACGGGTGGTATTGTAACAAAGCTAAAAGCTGCAGATTTTTTACTCTCTCATAATAAGAAAATGTTTTTAGCAAGTGGATTTGATCTTAGTGATATAAGAAGTTTTTTATTAGATAATAGTCATGTAGGTGGTACTCTTTTTTGTAAGGATTGCTCATGAGAGTAGTTTTTATGGGAACACCAGATTATGCTACTACAATTTTGGACTCTTTGGTATTGGATAAAGATATAGAAGTTGTTGCCCTATTTACTCAGCCAGATAAACCAGTAGGACGAAAACAGATTTTGACGCCTCCTCATATTAAAAATTATCTGCTAGAAAAGAGTTTGGATCTGCCTATATATCAGCCTATGTCTCTAAAAGATGAGACTTCCTATACTATTATCAAAGATTTAAATCCAGATTTTATAGTTGTTGCTGCTTATGGTCAGATTCTTCCTCAAAATATTTTGGATATTGCTCCTTGTATAAATCTTCATGCCTCTATTTTACCTAAATATAGGGGTGCAAGTCCCATTCAAGATGCAATTTTGAATCAAGAAAAATATAGTGGAGTTTGTGCTATGTTGATGGAAGAGGGATTAGATAGTGGGGATATATTAGGCTTCTCATATCTTAATATTGAAGGATTAACAGTAATAGAACTTTTTAATAAACTTGCCATTCTTGCTTCAACTTTAACAATTAAAACATTAAAAAACTTTAAAAATATTCAGCCAATCAAACAAAATGCTTGTGATAAAAGTTATGCTTCAAAGATCAAAAAAGAGCATGGAAAGGTTGAATTATTAGATGCAAAAGATGTAGATGCTAAATATAGAGCCTTTATTGCATGGCCAGGTATTTTTCTAAAAAGTGGTCTAAAATTAAAAGAGATTAGCCTTGAATCTGAAATTGGTACTAATAAAGAGGGTGAGATTTTAGAAGTTGGTAAAGATTTTGCTTTGATTGGATGTAAAAAAGGTAGTATAAAAATATTTATGGTTCAACCTCCATCAAAAAAAATGATGTCTGTTGTAGATTATTTAAGAGGCAAAAGGTTGAGTGTTGGAGATAATATCTTATAAAAATATTGAATCAACTCATCTGTACTTAATTAATGCAATAAAAGAGAGAGACTTATCAGCTCCTATTGCTATTGTTGCAGATACTCAATCTGCTGGTATAGGTAGTAGAAATAATGAGTGGAGAGGTTTAGAAGGAAATCTATTTTTATCTTTTTGTATCGATCGAAAAAGTTTACCTTCTGATCTTCCTGTATCCTCAATGTCTATCTATTTTGCATTTGTATTAAAAGAGTTTTTAAGCTCACTAGGATCAAAAGTTTGGATAAAATGGCCAAATGATTTTTATATAGATGAGAAAAAAATTGGAGGAGTTATTACAAAGTTAATGGGTGAAAATATTATCTGTTCAATTGGCTTAAACTTGAAAAATTCACCTGAAAATTTTGGTAAGCTTGATATAAGGATAAATAAATTTTATCTATTGAGTAATTATTTTTTAAAATTAAAAAATAGTTTTTTTTGGAAGGAAATATTTATCAAATATCAGGTAGAATTTTCTAAGTCGAGAAGTTGCTCCTATTATGATTCCGCTTTAAAAAGGAGAGTTTCTTTAGAAGATGCAGTGTTAGTAGAAGATGGTTCTATTATGATAGAAAATAGAAGGGTTTATAGTTTAAGATGACTGAAATTATTGCAATAGCCAATCAAAAGGGTGGTGTTGGAAAGACAACAACTGCTGTCAATTTAGCAGCGTCTTTAGCCGTAGCTGGTAAAAAGGTTCTGTTAGTTGATATTGACCCTCAAGCAAATGCTACTATAGGCTTGGGTTTTGCTCGTAGTGAGTATGAATATAATATTTATCATGTCATGATTGGTCGCAAAAGACTCTCTCAAATTATACTTCCAACAGCCCTAGAGACATTAGATTTAGCCCCTTCAAATATTGGATTAGTTGGTGTAGAAAAAGAGTTCTATGATTCAGAAAATGAGTCGCAAGAGTTAATTTTGAGGAATAAGCTCCAAGAAGTTAAACGAAAGTATGACTATATTATTTTAGATGCACCTCCTGCTTTAGGTCCTATTACTATTAACTCTCTTAGTGCTGCTGATTCTGTAATTATCCCAATTCAGTGTGAATTTTATGCTCTTGAAGGTTTGGCTCAACTACTCAATACTGTAAAAATTATCAAAAAAACAATTAATCCAAAGTTACGCATTAAAGGGTTTTTACCCACTATGTATACCCCTCAAAATAATTTATCAAAACAGGTTTTGGTAGATCTAAAACAGCACTTTAAAAGTAAACTTTTTTCAACAAAAGAGTCATCTTATATTGTGATCCCTCGTAATATTAAATTAGCAGAGTCTCCAAGTTTTGGTAAACCCATTATTCTTTATGATATAAAATCAAAAGGTTCACAAGCTTATCAACGATTGGCCGAATCTATTTTAGAACTCTCTTCATAGCTTTTTAATTAAATTTTTACTATTCTTTTTTCAAAGGAATTTTTATGGCAAAAAAAAGTGGATTAGGTAGGGGTTTAAGTGCTATTTTAGATGATGTTGAAGATGCTTATAAGCAAGATCTTGATGAAAATGCATCTTCAGTAAAAGAGGTTAGTTTATCAGATATTATCCCAAACCCCTACCAGCCTAGAAAGATATTTGATGATGAATCACTCAAAGAGTTATCTACATCTATTCTAACGCATGGACTTCTTCAACCTATTGTTGTTGTTGTAAAAGAAGATGGTTATATGCTTATTGCGGGTGAGAGAAGATTAAGAGCTTCTAAATTAGCAGGATTAGAGACAATTAAAGCAATTGTTACAGATTTTGCTGAAGATAATTTGAGAGAGTTGGCTCTTTTAGAGAATATTCAAAGAGAGAACTTAAATCCATTGGAGTTGGCAAATTCATATAAAGAGTTGATTGAACAATATGGTGTAACTCAGGATGGATTAAGTGAAATTATACATAAGAGTAGAACTCAAATTGCCAATACAATTCGTCTTTTGAAACTTAGTAAATATGTACAAGGGTTGATTAATGATCATAAAATCTCACAAGGTCATGCAAAAACCTTGATAGGGTTAGATGAAGATAAGCAAAAACTGTATGCTGATACAATAATTGGACAAAAATTAAGTGTTAGAGAGAGTGAAGATCTTGTAAAAAAACTGAAACCAGTTGAACAAATTAAAAATATTAAGTCTAATAATGAAGATGTTGATAGTTTTCCTGATCTCGTGGAGGTTTTGGAGCTTTTAAAAAAATCTGGATTTAATATTAGACAAAAGAAAAATGATTTAATTATTAACTTTAGCAAAACTGAAGATATTAAACAATTTTTATTAAAAATTCAATAAAAATTTATAGTTGTTATGGTACAATCTTGCGAATTTTGTGAGATGAAGAGCATCTTTACAAATAAAAATTATAAGGGGTGCATATGTTAGATATTAGTCCTTGGCTACTTCTTTTAACAGCTGGTGTTTTTTTGTTTTTAGTCTATTTCCTTAATCATACGCTTTATCAACCACTTTTGAGATTTATTCAAAAGAGAGATGAGATAATCGCTGATGATTTAGCAAATGCGAATCAAAATAGTAGTGAAATAGAGAGTAGTTTGGCACAGGCTCACGATATTGTTGCAGAGGCTAAAGGTAAGGCTGCTTCGCTTAGAGAGGATGCTGTTGCAGAAGCAAAAGATCAAGCTAGTAAAAAACTTGATATTTCAAGAGCAAAACTAGAAGAGCAATATCAATCATTTTTGCAAACTTTATCTGCAAATAGAGATGAACTTAGAGAAGGATTACTTAAAAATCTTTCAACTTACCAAAAGTCTTTACAGACAAAATTAAAAAATATTTAAGAGGAGTTGGAATGAAGTTGAAATATTTAATATTTCTTGTATTACCATTATCTGCTATGTTTGCTTCTGGCACAGAGAGTAGTGGTGGTGAAACAGATATTGCTCCTAGAACAGTACACTTTCTAATCTTTGCTGCTATTTTATATTGGTTGTTAGCCGATAAACTTAGAGCTTTTTTTAATGGTAGATCAGATGAGATAGCTACTCGTTTATCTGCTGCTCAAGAGAAAGTTAAGGCTGCTAAGCTTGAAAAAGAAGAGGCATTAGCAAAAGTAGAAGGTGCAAAAGAGAGTGCAAAAGAGATTATTGAGATTGCTCATAAAGAGGCTGCACTACTTAGTGACAAAATTTCTGATAATGTTGATAATGAGATTAGAAATCTTGAAAAATCTAGTAAAGATGGCATGGAAGTTGAAGAGAAAAAAATGCAAAGAGATGTTGTAAATGAAGTTATTGATAAAATGTTTGATGAAGATGCAACACAATTGACTAGTGATGATTTTGTAAATATTATCAATAAGAAGGTTGCATAAGATGAGTCAAGAAATTAGTAAAAAATATGTAAAAGCCCTTTTATCTAGTGTAGAAGAGAGCTCTTTTGAATCAATTAATGATATATTTTTGAGTTTAACTTCTGCATTTAGTAGTTTAAAATTTTCAAATATTCTATTTTCACCTGAGGTATCAGGTGAACAAAAGAGAGACTTTGTTTTATCTCTAATTGAAAACCCAAGTAAAGAAGTAACTAATTTTATCAAGCTATTGGCTGAAAATGGAAGATTAGGAGAGATTCCTGGTATTTCTAAAGAGCTACAAAAACAGTTAGCTATTAAAAATAATAGTTATCAAGGTGTTGTACTTAGTAATTTTGAAGTAGATAGTTCTAAGCTAGAAGAGATTGCATCAAATTTAAGTAAAAAGTTAGGTTCTACAATTACACTTGAAAATAGGGTAACTGATTATCCTGGTCTAAAAGTTGAAATTGATGATTTAGGTATTGAAGTTGGTTTGTCTTCTGAGAGAGTAAAATCTCAAATAGCAGAACATATATTAAAATCATTATAATAAAATAAAGGAGAAATTTGTGAGTGCAAAAGTAAGAGCTGACGAGATTAGTTCACTAATTCAAGAGAGAATTGAAAATTTTGAATTAAGCGTAGATATAGAAGAGACAGGAAAAGTTGTTCAATATGCAGATGGTATAGCAAGAGTTTATGGTCTAAACAATGCTATGGCTGGTGAAATGGTTGAATTTGAGAGTGGCGATAGAGGTATGATTCTTAACCTTGAAGAGACTAATGTTGGTATTGTTGTTCTTGGTAAGGGAACAACAATTCACGAAGGTACTTCAGTTAAAAGACTTGGACGACTCCTTAAAGTACCAGTTGGTGAAGCACTTGTTGGTAGAGTTGTAAATGCACTTGGTGAACCGATTGATGGTAAAGGTGAAATAGCTACAACAGAGTCTAAGTTTGTTGAAGAGAAAGCTCCTGGAATTATGGGTAGAAAATCTGTTCATGAACCACTTCAAACTGGTATTAAAGCGATTGATGCACTTGTTCCAATTGGTAGAGGTCAAAGAGAGCTTATTATTGGTGATAGACAAACAGGTAAAACAACAGTTGCAATTGATACTATTATTAACCAAAAAGGTCAAGATGTAATTTGTGTATATGTTGCAATTGGTCAAAAAGAGTCAACTGTTGCTCAAGTTGTAAAAAAATTAGAAGAGAATGGAGCAATGGATTATACTATTATTGTATCTGCTGGTGCATCTGACTCTTCTGCTCTTCAATTCCTTGCTCCATATACTGGTGTTACAATGGGTGAGTATTTTAGAGATAGTTCAAGACATGGATTGATTGTATATGATGATCTTAGTAAACATGCGGTAGCTTATAGAGAGATGTCACTAATTCTTAGAAGACCTCCAGGTCGTGAAGCATATCCTGGTGATGTTTTTTATCTTCACTCAAGACTTCTTGAAAGAGCTGCAAAAGTAAGTGATGCATTGGGAGCTGGAAGTTTAACTGCTCTTCCTATCATTGAGACACAAGCTGGGGATGTTGCTGCTTATGTTCCTACAAATGTTATCTCTATTACAGATGGTCAAATTTTCCTTGAGACTGATCTTTTTAACTCAGGTATCAGACCTGCGATTAATGTTGGTCTTTCTGTTTCAAGAGTTGGTGGTGCTGCACAGATTAAAGCTACTAAACAAGTTGCAGGAACTCTAAGACTAGATCTAGCTCAATATAGAGAGCTTCAAGCATTTGCACAATTTGCTTCTGATCTTGATGAGACAAGTAGAAATCAGTTAGAAAGAGGACAAAGAATGGTAGAGGTTCTAAAACAAGGACCATATGCTCCATTACCAATTGAGAAACAAGTTATTATTATTTATGCTGGTGCAAATGGTTATTTAGATGATGTTCCTGCAAGTGAAGTTGTACGATTTGAAGCAGAGTTAAACTCATTTGTTGAAGCTAAATACTCTAACCTTTTAGAATCAATTAGAACTGATAAAAAGATCACTGATGATACTGATGGATTATTAAAAACTGTATTGGATGAATTTAAAGCAACATTCGTTGTAAAGTAAGGTTTCATTTATGGCAAATCTAAAAGAGATAAAAAGAAATATTGGAAGTGTTAAGAACACGCAAAAAATTACAAGAGCGATGAAGCTTGTTTCTACTGCTAAACTTAAAAGAGCAGAAGAGGCAGCAAAGCGTTCTAAAGAGTATGCTGTGAAACTTAATGAGATGCTTAGTGATATTTCAAGTAAGATTAATAAATTTAAAGTTGGTGGAAGTGCTAGCAAATTTTTTAATAATACTGAAAATCCAAAAGTTGTTGATATCCTATTTGTAACTGCTGATAAGGGGCTTTGTGGTGGTTTTAATGTTCAAACAGTTAAAAGAGTAAGTGCTATTGCTGCTGAATATAAAGAAAAAGGTGCCGAAGTAAGACTTAGAGGTGTGGGTAGAAAAGGTATAGACTTTTATAATTTTCAAGGTATTAATGTACTAGAAAAAGATATTGGTGTTAGTTCTGCTCCTACTTATGAAAAAGCACAAGAGGTAGTTAATAAAGCCGTAGATAGTTTTATTACTGGAGAGTGTGATAAAGTTATTTTAGTGCATAATGGTTACAAAAACATGATTACTCAAGAGATTAGAGAGAGATCATTGATGCCTGTTGAGACTGTTGATGTTGATGCCCAAGAGGTTGAAGGATCAATGATGGAGATAGAGGCAGAAGATGAAGAGAAGATGTTAGATGAGTTGGTTCGAAAATATATTGAATACAACATGTACTACTCTTTAATTGACTCATTAGCAGCAGAACATAGTGCAAGAATGCAGGCTATGGATAATGCAACAAACAATGCTAAAGAGAGAGTTGAGAAATTAACTGTGCAATATAATAAAGCAAGACAAGAAGCTATTACAACTGAACTCATTGAGATTATCAGTGGTATGGAAGCGTTAAATTAAAAACGAAAAAGAAGAGGAGTATATTAGATGATTGGTAAAGTATCACAAGTAATTGGTCCTGTTGTTGATGTTGATTTCGAGGGTGAAGTTCCTGCAATCAATGATGCAATTGAAGTAAATTATGAAGTAGAGGGTGTAGTACAAAAGCTTATTTTAGAAGTTGCTGCACATGTTGGTGATGGAAGAGTAAGAACTATTGCAATGGACATGAGTGAAGGTTTGGTAAGAGGTATTGAAGCAAAAGCACTTGGTACTCCTATTAAAGTTCCTGTTGGTGAAGAAGTTCTTGGAAGAATCTTTAATGTTATCGGTGATGTTATTGATGAAGGTGAAGAGGTAAAGGCTAAAGAGTATTGGTCTATTCATAGAGATCCACCTCCTTTTGAAGAGCAAAGTACAAAAAGTGAAGTTTTTGAGACAGGTATCAAAGTGGTTGATCTTCTTGCTCCTTATGCAAAAGGTGGTAAAGTTGGTCTATTTGGTGGAGCTGGTGTTGGTAAAACAGTTATCATCATGGAGCTTATCCATAATGTTGCATTTAAACACTCAGGTTATTCAGTATTTGCTGGTGTTGGTGAGAGAACAAGAGAGGGTAATGATCTTTACGAAGAGATGAAAGAGTCAAATGTTCTTGATAAAGTTGCACTGTGCTATGGTCAGATGAGTGAGCCTCCAGGAGCTAGAAATAGAATCGCTCTTACAGGTATTACAATGGCTGAGTATTTTAGAGATGAGATGGGTCTTGATGTATTGATGTTTATTGATAATATCTTTAGATTTGCTCAATCAGGTTCAGAGATGTCAGCACTTCTTGGAAGAATCCCTTCAGCAGTTGGTTATCAACCAACACTTGCTCGTGAAATGGGTGCATTACAAGAGAGAATTACATCAACTAATAAAGGTTCAATTACTTCTGTTCAAGCTGTTTATGTTCCTGCGGATGATCTTACTGATCCTGCTCCTGCGACAGTTTTTGCTCACCTTGATGCAACAACAGTTCTTAATAGAAGTATTGCAGAAAAAGGTATCTATCCTGCTGTAGATCCACTAGATTCAACTTCTAGAATGCTTGATCCTACAATTGTTGGTGAAGATCACTATAATACAGCTAGAGGAATTCAGTCTGTACTTCAAAAATATAAAGATTTGCAAGATATTATCGCAATTCTTGGTATGGATGAGCTTAGTGAAGAGGATAAACAAGTTGTTGAAAGAGCTAGAAAAATTGAAAAATTCCTATCTCAACCATTCTTTGTTGCAGAGGTATTTACAGGAAGTCCAGGTAAATATGTAACATTAGAAGAGACTCTTGAAGGATTCAAAGGAATTCTTGAAGGTAAATATGATGACATGCCAGAAAACGCATTTTACATGGTTGGTAGCATGAGTGAAGCAGTTGAGAAGGCTGAAAAGATGAAAAACAAAGCGTAAGCTTTGTTTTTCTATTTTAAGGAAAATCTATGAGTAAAATGAAATTAGAAATTATTACTCCTAATGGTGCAATATTTAGTGGTAATGTCAAAACTGTAACTCTTCCTGGTAGTGAGGGTGAGTTTGGTGTATTAGCTCAACATGCTGGTACAGTAACTTTGCTTAGTGCAGGTGCTATTGAAATTGAGAAAGAGGATGGTTCAAAAGAGTTAGTTGCAATTAACTGGGGTCATGCTAAAGTTGATGAAAAGAGTGTAACTGTATTAGCAGATGGTGCTGTAGCTATTTCTGGAGAGGGTAGTGATATTGCAAAATCTATTCAAGAGGCAAAAGATCTTGTATCTAGCATGAGTGATTCCGATATTGTTATAGCAGCAGCTAGTGCAAAAATAGAGGCTACGGCGAGGCTTCATTAGTTCATTATGGATATATTTTTTACTTATTTAACACAAGGTGGGTTTATATCTGCCGTTGTGTTAATTTGGCTCTCTTTCTACTTTCTTTTAACTGTTTGGATATATATTTCAAGAGCTTTGACTCTCTCTAATTGGGGGAGTGTGGAAAAGGCTTCTTTGGAAACTCTTTTGATGGGTACGCCCCGTATTAAGAGACAATCAATCTTAAGTAAGTGTGTGCAAAGTGGTGAGAGTAGTTCTACTGCAACTTTAGGTGTTTGTAAAAGTGTTGCTGAAAAAAAGGCAACGGCTTATCTATCAGTTCTTTCAGTAATATCATCAACATCTCCTTTTATTGGTCTTTTTGGTACAGTTGTCTCTATTTTGGAGACATTTGCTAAACTTAATGGTAGCTCTTCAGCTTCTTTAACTGTTATAGCTCCTGCAATTAGTGAGGCTTTGGTAGCAACTGCTGCTGGTATTTTTGTGGCAATCCCTGCTTATAGTGCACATATATTTCTAAAAAGACAAGCTTATGAACTTTTGAGTCTGTTAGATAGAGAGATTGACCTTTTGAAATTAGCAACTTCTAGAAGAGTAAAATCATAAAGGTATATATAAAATGAGTATAAATTGGGATGAAGATCCTGACTTAAATGTTACACCATTGGTAGATATTATGTTGGTTTTAATGGCTATTTTAATGGTCACTGCTCCTGTAATGGAGTATAAAGAGAATATTAATCTTCCTCAAGGTTCAAAAAGCGAATCTATTCAAAAAATACCTGATTTAACTATTGCTATAGATGCAGATAAAAATATTCAGCTTAAAGATAAAAAATATTCAATTGAAACTTTTGCGGATGATTTTGTTTTAGCCTCAAAAGGAATCCCTAAAGAGACAGTTGTATATATAAAAGCTGATAAAAATTTAAAATACGATACCGTGATATTTTTACTAAAGGTTGTAAAAGATACAGGTTTTAGTAAGGTATCACTTGTAACACATGGTTGAAAAAAAACTCTATAAAATAGTTGCATTTTTTATTGCAATTTTACTCTATATTCTTTTTGGTACTGCTCTTATATCCTACATTAAAGATAGTGCGAAGATAATCAAAGATTATGGCTTTAATGTTGATGATGCAATTGTTGTAGAACTTTCTCAAAAAGAGGATAAGCCAAAGGAAGAGAAAAAACCTCTTAAAAAGCAGATAATACCTAAACCTATAGTTACACCTCCTGCTCCCAAAATTGTAAAATCAGAACCGATTAAAAAAGAGGAAGAACATAAAGTAGAACCTATTATTTTGCCTCCTGATCCAGAACCAGAGCCTGAACCTGAACCTAAGGTTGAAAAAAAAATAGAGGTAGAAAAACCAAAAGAGGAGCCTAAAAAAACAGAAGAGAAACCTCAAGAGAGTAGGGCTAAAGAGGAAAAAAGTGCAAAAGATCTATTTTCTACTGTACGAACAGATGATTATGACAAAGTTTTGCAAGAGCGTATTAAAGAGGATAAAGCTAGAGCTAGTAGATTAAAAAAACAAAAAGCTAAAAAAGAGGCAGCAAGAAGAGCCAAAATTGCAAAAGCAAGACGAGAGAAAAAAGAGCGAGAACGAATAGCAAGAGAGGCTCAAGAGATGGTAGAAAATTTCTCTCTATCATCACCATCTTCTAGTAAAAAAAGAGGTGATTATCATGAATATTGGAGTAAAGTTTCCAATAAAATTATGTCGAAATGGAACCGTACAATCTCTACTCAAGATGGCTTAAAAGCTGATGTGAGAATTAAAATAGATAATAGAGGAAGATTGACTTATAAAATCTTAAGATTTTCAAATAATAATCTTTTCGATCAGAAGCTTAAGGTGTTTCTTGATAATTTAGAGTACGAAAGATTCCCTCGATATAAGGGTGGTTCCTCTATCGATGCGACTTTTGAATTTACAGATAAAGAGGAAGGGTAGTAAGAGATGAAGAGAATTTTTATATCTATTTTTATTGTCATGAGTGTGCAACTTTTTGCATCTGATGCAACGATACAGATTGTCAAAAAAATTGCTAAAGAGAAAAAAATAGCTGTTGCCAACTCTAGTAATCAATCTATGGATCGCTCACTTAATAATAAAATTTTAAAGCTTATTATTGGTGATTTAAAGGTAAGTTCACACTTTAATGTGGCAACTAACTATATAAATAGAGATTATCAGAGCACAGGTTTGGTAAGTGAATTGGTTCAAAATGGTACGGAACTTTTACTAAAATGTAAAATAGAGAAGAGTGCAGGTTCTCTTAATGCAAGTGTGAAATTGGTAAATGTAAAAAATGGAGAGAGGGTTTATGAAAAATTTTACTCTATATCCAAAGCCAAACGGTATCCATTCTTATCTCATCATATTGCTATAGATCTAAATGAATATTTAGGTATGCCATCTATTGAATGGATGAAAAGATATGTAATTTTTGCAAAGTATGTTAAATCAGGCTCAAGTAATATAGTAGTCTCTGATTATACACTCTCTTTTCAAAGAACAATTGTTAGTGGTGGATTAAATATTTTTCCAAAATGGGCTACTAATGCACAAGACTCTTTTTATTATACATCTTATAGAAGTGTTAAACCTACTCTCTATTTAGTAAATCTTTTTAGTGGTAAAAAAACTAAAATAGCCTCTAGTAGTGGTATGATGGTCTGTTCTGATGTGAGTGATGATGGTTCTAAATTACTTTTAACTATGGCTCCTCATGATCAGCCTGATATCTATTTATATGATCTTGCTAGTGGACAAAAAAAGAGATTAACTTCATATTCGGGTATTGATGTAAGTGGAAATTTTGTCGATAATGATAGTGGCGTTGTTTTTATTTCTGAAAGATTGGGATATCCAAATATTTTTCATAAAAATATAAATGGTGGTAAAGTGGATCAGATGGTTTATCATGGTAGGAATAATAGTTCATGTACTACTTATGGTAAATATATTGTATATTCAAGTAGAGATAAACAGAGTTCTTTTGGAAAGAGTACATTTAATCTCTATTTGATATCCACTCAAACAGATCTTATTAGAAAATTAACAACAAATGGGAAAAATATGTTTCCTCGTTTCTCCTCTGATGGTGAAAGTTTACTCTTTATTAAACATATGGGTAAACGAAGTGCATTGGGTGTATTGAGGTTAAATGCTAATCGTAGTTTTCTATTTCCTTTGAATGTAGGTAAAATTCAAGCTATTGATTGGTAATATAAAAAATATATTACATTTAGGAGATATAAGTGAAAAAAAATATAATATTTTGCATGGCGTTAACATCAATGTTTTTGGTTGGTTGTGCACAAAAAGCACCAGAGCTTGATTCGTCAGTAATTAATACAAGTGTTCCTTCTATAGGGTCAAATAATGGTACAAATTTAGATAGTCAGATTGATTCAATGGCAGGGATGAATAGTAATTCGTCTCAATCATATGGTTCTCGTGATGAGATGATTCAGGCAATTGAGCGTGAGTTACAACCTATCTATTTTGGTAGTGATAAGTATAATATAAGTATGCAAGAACAAGAGAAGGTTGATGCAGATGCTTCTGTCTTAAATAGTGATATGGCTTCAAGTTTCGCAATTAAGATTGTTGGTAATTGTGATGAATTTGGTACTGATGAATATAATTATGGTTTGGGATTAAAAAGAGCTAAAAGTACAAAAGATGCACTTATGGTAGCAGGTGTGGATAGTGGAAGAATGGCTGTAACTACTGAGGGTGAAGCTAATCCAGTATGTACTGAATCGACTGCCGAGTGTTGGCAGAGAAATAGAAGGGCAGATATAGAGCTTTTGCCTTAATAATTAAGTGAGTAAATTATGAAAAAGTTATTTTTTTTCGTTATGATTTTATATGCTTCTTTTGCTTTTGCAGATAGTCGTTATGATGATACTCTGTATGGTTTGAGCGAAAGTGAAAAGAGTATTATGGAGAATAGAGCTTTAGCTCTTGAAAATCAAAAGACGCTTAGAAGGCATAGACTAAAATTTGAACAGATGCAAGAGGGATTAGATGGCTTAAGAAGTGTTGTTGATTCATTGGGGGATAAAATAGGACAAACAAGTCAAAGATTGAGTTCTCAAGTAGATAATGATGAGATACGCTCCCTTCAAGCTCAAATTGATGAGATGAAAGAGAGTAATGAGGAAAAATATCGTCAAATTGATGCTATGCTCAAAAGATTAACACAAATGATAGGAGGGCTAAGCTCCTCTTCTTCAAGTAGTTTTGATGAAAATACTCAAGAAGTAGTAGATAAACCTAGTCATAAGGTTTTGAGTAATAGTGATAGATTTAAAAGAGCAGTAAAATTGTATAGATCCAAACAATTTGACAAAGCAAAAAGTGATTTTGAAATTTTGGCTGATAAAAATTATAAACCAGCAAAAATGAATTACTATTTAGGAGAGGTTGCATACTACACAAAACAGTACTCTGATGCTATTGTATATTATAAAAAAAGTGTAGGTTATTATGATAGAGCCTCTTATATGCCAACACTCCTACTTCACACAGCACTCTCTTTTGAAAAATTGGGAGATAATGATAACGCAAGTAAATTTTTTGATACAATTATATCTACTTATCCAGATAGTGAACAGGCTAAAATTGCTCAAAGGCATTTATATTAAAAGTTTGTTACGATACAATTTGCCCCAAAACATCAAAATGATGATTTTATACTATAAGGAAGATTTATGTCAATAACAGAAAATCAAGTTGTTTCAATCAACTATGAATTAACAGAAGCGGGACAAAGTGAAGTATTAGATTCAAATAAGGATCAATTACCTTTAGAGTTTATTACAGGAAAGGGTCAAGTTATTCCAGGTCTTGAGTCTCAACTTTTTAATTTATCAAAAGGTGAAAGTGCAGATATAAAAGTAGCTGCAGCAGAGGCTTATGGTGAATATAATCCAGAAGCTATAGATACACTTCCAGCAGAGCAATTTGCAGGATTAGAACTTCAAGAGGGTTTGTCTCTTTATGGTCAAGGTGAAAATGGAGAAACAGTTCAAGTTGTAGTAAAAGAGTTCAATGAAGAGAGCGTTACTATTGATTATAATCACCCTCTAGCTGGTAAAGATTTGATGTTTTCATTGACTATTGCAGATGTAAGAGATGCTACTGAAGATGAGATAGAGACAGGACATATTGGTGGATCAGTTGTTGATGCCAATGGACATTGTAACTCTGATGGTGGTGGATGTGGTTGTAACTAACCATACTTCTTTGTAAACGGGGTTTTTATCCCGTTTTATACTTTAATCTTTTTCCACTCTCCCTTATCAAAGGTTCTCCAAAGGAGAAAACCCTTTACAAAAGTATCACTTATCATTGCAAAATATACTACCATAATGGAATCAAAATAGTAAGATAGTACAAAAGCAGGAATGATTCTTACTAACCATAAAGATGTGAGGTTGATTTTGAGTGTTCTTTTGCTATCTCCTGCACCTCTTAATGCTCCACTTAATACAAAATTGAATGCCAAAGGAATTTGTGAAAAGCCAACAATTCTTAGATATAGACTTGCCTCTTTTATTGTTTGGGGATCATCTGTAAAAAGCCATACTATTGGTTCAGGGGTGAAGATCATGAATAGTCCGATTATAAACATGAAGCTTGTTGTGTATTTGAGTACAAGAAGTACATCTTCTCTTGCCATATCTGGGTTTTTGGCTCCCAATCCTTGCCCCATAAGAGCCATAGCAGCAATAGTAAATCCAATACCAGGCATAAAAGCTAAACCCTCTATTCTCAATCCTATTTGATATCCTGCTAGAGGTTCTGTGCCATATTGGGCGATAATCATAGTAAAAAGCATAAATGAGCCAAATGTTAAACTTCTCTCTATTGATGCGGGTATTCCTACTTTTTTAGCTCTTTTTATTAGGCTTTTGGAGTAGTGCCACATAGGGATATATGGCATGTGGTGGTTTAGGTATAGGTATATATAGGTTGAGAGTTCCAATATATTTATAATTACAGTTGCAATTGCCGTTCCTTTAACCCCAAGTGCGGGAGCTCCCAAATTTCCATATATCAAAACCCAATTTAGAAAAATATTGAGTAAAATTGATACAAGTTTGATATAAAATGGTGTTTTTGTATCTTTTGCTGAGCTTAGGGCAGTTACAAATACAAGCTTGATAAATACAAAAGGCAACATCAAAGTTAAGATTTTGACATAATCACTACCAAGAGCAATTACTTCATTTGCCGTATCAAACCAAATATAGAGTGATGGAGCAATAAAATACCAAAGAATAGTCACAGGAATAGCCACATAAAAAGCAAATCTAAGCAGTGATGCAAGAGCCAAAGAGGCTTGTTTAACCCTTCCACCTCCCATAAATCTAGCCAATAGGGCACTTGTACCTATATGCAAAAGTGTCATGATTGCAAAAACAAACATGAGAGATTGAAGCCCCAACCCTACAGCTGCAACAGCAAAAGCTGAAATACGCCCAACCATGATTAGATCGGTAATAACTTGAAGCATATCAAGAAGTGAGTTTAATGCAGCAGGAATGGAGAGTGATAATATTTTTTTGTGTTTTGTTTTGTCTATTTTAAATCTGTTCATGCTGAGTATAATACAATGATTTTAATGTAGGTTTGATATTGGTATTAGTAGGATTTTTAAGATATATTTTGTTTGACAGTAGTATCATGTATAAAATCTTTTTGAAGGAGTTACCCATGAAAAGAAAAGAAGTTTGAAAACAGTAAAGTTTATTTAGTAGGAAGTGGTATAGCTTCCCTTGCAAGTGCTTGTTATCTTATTCGTGATGTAGGACTTAATCCCGAACATATAACTATATTTGAACAGGATAATATTGCTGGTGGTGCACTAGATGGTTCGGGTGATCCTCATAACGGTTATCTTATTCGTGGCGGTAGAATGCATGAAATGGAATATCGTTGCTATTGGGATCTACTCTCAAATATTCCATCTTATGATGATCCTAATATCAGTGTCAAAGAGGAGACGATGGAGTTTAATTCTCGATTTGTTTCACATGCTCAAGCAAGACTTCTCAAAGGTGGTAAAAAGGTTGATCTCTCTTCTTATGGTATTCCACTATCTCAGCAGATTAAGATTATGGAATTACTCTTTATCCCTGAATCGTTGCTTGATAATAAACGCATTGAAGATTGGTTTGATTTGGATTTTTTTAATACCAATTTTTGGATGGTTTTTACTACGATGTTTGCATTTCAGAGATGGAGTTCAGTAGCAGAAATGCGACGCTATATGAAGCGTTTTATGCATTTGATGCCAGGACTTAAATATATTGGTGGAATTTTACGAACTAAATATAACCAATATCACTCCGTTGTTTTACCAATTCAGAACTAT
>Ga0256914_1001185_pt1 | contig 24579 bp, 23 predicted proteins | sample HulkmetaG_FD_191571 | JGI IMG/M metagenome (GOLD analysis project Ga0256914, IMG submission 191571) | Hydrothermal chimney microbial communities from Main Endeavour vent field at the Juan de Fuca Ridge, Pacific Ocean - Hulk | ecosystem: Environmental > Aquatic > Marine > Hydrothermal vents ... | reverse complement strand
ATAACCTCTTAAAGATTGATATATAGAATCTTATAATACACTTAGTAAGACCCAGCTTCAATAATGTACAGCTTACGTGGATTCCCTCTCAACTGCTACAGTTTCACATAGTTCGCAGGTAAGTTCTTATAGTGTTTACACTTTCAAAATCCTATCAGTATGGTTTTTTATTTTAATAGGTATTTAAAGCCCAACGCCAATCATAATATGAAAACGATAAATGGAAAGCATTCTGGCAATTTTTATCTTCCTCACTTTAGCAGGGGGTAGTTCACTAAAAAAGTTGTCCACAATATAAGTAACTGGTATATAAAAACTTTTTCAGTTATCCACAATTGATTGTGGATAAGTTGTGGATAACTCCAATTTTTCTGTGGATAACTTGACCAAAATTGTGGATAACTCAAAAAAACCTGTGGATAACTCGGCAGGTTCAAAAAAGTTATCCACAGGTTTTCAGCCTTTAAAATCAGTACTTTTGCATTTTTAAGAATCGTAAGTGTTCTAAATAAAGGATTTTTTCAATTTTAAGTTATCCACAGGCTATCCACAGGTTATCCACATTTTTACACACTTGTAAGTAACTGAAAAATATACAAATTTTTCAGTTATCCACATATCCACAGCCTATTATTATTTTTATTATTCTTTTATCTGTTAAAATATAAAAAATAAAAATAAAGAATTAAGAGAAAAAATGGAAAAAGATAAAAACATTCAAAGAATAGAACAGAAAGATATTGCTGAAAGGGTTGTTTATTATGAAGAAGATGAGATAGATCTATATGAATTATGGTTGACTCTAAAAAGAAGATATAAACTGCTTGTTTCTGTAATGTTCTCCTTTATTTTGCTTTCTATAGTGTATCTTTTTTTAGCTAAACCTGTTTATAAAACAGAGTTTATTGTAAAGCTACCAAAAGGATTAACATCTCCTCCGGAAACAAGAGATATTATTCAAAATCTGGAAAATCTCAGAAAGGAAAATCGTTATGCAGAGGTGTCTAATCTATTGAGTATTTCCGAGGAAGATGTTATGAAGATAGACTCTATATCCGCATCTGAAATAAAGAAAAATAAAAATATCGTAAAAATAACACTCAATGTTTATGATCCTATTATTATAGAGAAACTGGGTATTTCCTTACTTGAATATCTTAATAATAATAGATTTGTTAAAGAAAGAATACGTCTTAAAAGAGAAACCCTAAGATTTTTAATAAATGAAACCAATAAAAAAATAAAAGAGATAGAATCTGTAAAGGATCGTATAGTAGAGGATCTTAAAAGGGGAAAAATTAGAGATATTGGGTTTAATCCTGTTGATATGGACAGATCTATACTATCATTGAAAGAGCGGGTTAAAAATCTTGAAAATCAGTTAAAGCTTTTAAGAGGCTATGAAATTGCTGTTAATCCTGTAGTTCCAGAAAAACCGTCTAAACCTAAAAAAACTCTAATTCTGGCTGTTTCTCTTGTTTCAGGTTTATTTTTGGGTATCTTTTTGGTATTTTTTGTAGAATGGATTGAAAATGCGAAAAGAAATAGAAGAGAATCATTATAGTACTATTTCTTTCCTTTTGAGACCTTTTCATAAAACTGTATAAGTTCTTCTTTAACCTTCTGATGAAACTCAAGAGGTTTCATTCCTGATGTTAGCTGGATTACATCATCAATATGGTCAACGGTGTATATATGAAATTCTCCTTTCTCTATACTTTTAATAACATCGTCGTCAAGTATTATGTTGTCAATATTTCTTGATGGAACTATAACCCCCTGTTCGCCTGTAAGTCCAATGATTTTACATACCCTATAAAAACCTTCCACTTTTTCCTTTATACCGCCAACTGGCTGTATATTTCCATGTTGATCTATGGATCCTGTTATCGCTAAATCCTGCCTTATCTGGATATCACCTATACTTGAAAGAACGGCTATAAGTTCTGCAGCAGATGCACTATCTCCTTCAACTTCACCATAAGACTGTTCAAAAGTTATACTGCAGGAAAGTGTTAACGGTGTGTCTTTTCCGTATCTACTACCAATATATCCTGATAGAATAAGTACACCTTTGTCATAAATAGGACCACTGAGCTCAACCTCTCTTTCTATAGATATTATACCCTTTTCTCCTATATATGAACTTGCTGTTATTCTGCTTGGTTTTCCAAATCTGAAATTCCCAAGATCATAGACTGTTAGACCGTTTACCTGACCTACCTTTTTACCTTCTATGTCTATTATAAGTATTCCTTCTTTAAAAAGTTCTCTTATCTTTTCCTCAACAAGATTCTCTCTGAATATCTTTTCTTTTATTGTAAGTTTTATATCTTTTCCTGTTATAAGATCTCCATCTGATCTTGAATCGGCTTCTCTTACAATATCGTTGATGTGTGAAAAAACAACGTTTATTCTTTTCCTGTTTCCCGAAAGCTGAATACTATACCTAAGGAGTTCAGAAAGAGCATCTGCTGTAAGATCTTTCATCTTCTCTTCTGTTACAATCTTTTTTACTATTCTCGGGAAAGATTGTATAACTTCTTCCGTAAGTTTTATGACAGGATCAAATTCGGCTTTTACCTTGAACAGTCTGTTAAACTCAAAATCATAAATAGAGAGCAAGTTGTACAGTTTATTATCCCCAACTAGTATAATTGTTACATCGAAAGGGACAGGCTCCGGAAATATGCCAACTTGAAATGGAAATACCTCTTCAACTAAGTGCTGGGATATATAGACCTTCTTGTGTAAAATACTCCTTTTTAAAGCTTCCCATAAAAAGGGATTTTTTATAATATCCACAGCTCTTAGTAAAAGGTATCCACCTCTAACTTTTAGAAGGCTTCCTGCTGTTATGCTCATATGGTCAGCATAAAGAATTCCCATTTCTGCCTTGTATGCTATATGACCAAATACCGTTTTGAATGTTGGTATTTCTTCGTATTTGTATGGTGCTCCTTCAGTTTTTGAGTTGTCAACTATAACATTTAATCTGAAAAGGTTAAACTCTCTTTCAACAGTTCTCTGGAGAAAGAAATCCCCTTCAAGTATCTTCCACCTTATAAACAGATCTATTCTTTCAGCTATTTTTTCTTTTATATATCTTATAAAGATTAATGCCTGCTTAATATCCTTGTATTTCTCTTCAATTCTGTAAAAAACATTTTCTACTATATACTCTGATACTTTCTTTTTCAGTTCATTAAGACTATCAATAAGTGTGTGTTCAACGTCTCTAAGCTCTCTAAGATATTTTCTGAAGGTTTCATCAAAAAGTTCAACCTTTTTCTCAAATTCTGTTTTTATTTCTGGTATTTTCAGGAATTCTGGAGATACTTTTCCTTGAACAATAGGTAGTAACTGTATGCCTGCAGGTGTTATAACCATTGCCAGTCCATAGCTTTCTGCTTCTTTTTTTAGCTGTTCAAGTATATTTTTCCTTTTTTCTTCTGCATTTTTTATTAGTTTTACCTTTTCATCTTCAAACTCTTTGCTCTCAAACTGTTTGACTACAGCTTCTTTTAGTGTATCTATGCTTCTGTCTAAGTCCCTTGAGAGTTTTTTTCCATAACCTGCAGGTAGCAGAAGGTATTTTGGTCTGTATGGTTCTTCAAAGTTATTGTAATAACATATATCTTCTGGCGTTTTTTTCTGTTTTGATATATTTTTTATTTTATGAAGTGAGTATGTAACCTTTCCTATGCCTTCAGGTCCGGCAACATATATGTTGTAACCCTCTTTTTCTGTAGAAAGGCCTACATTGAAAGCTTTCTCAACCCTTTCCTGTCCAGGAAATAAAGTTTCAGGTTTTATATTCTGTGTCCCTTCTTTTAATGATATATCTATCCTTATCTGATCAGCATTCAAATGTTTTACAGCCATTACTGTTTTATCTCAAAGGATTTTTCATATATTTCGTTTCCATTTTCATCCTGTACAACAACCTTCCATTCTCCTATCCATTGTGGGAGAATGGTCTTATAACTCCAAGTTCTGAAAACAGGATACTGTATATCAAGTTCGATCCTTGCCATCTCTCTGTTCTTAAAATACCATACATGGTATATCTTCGTTGGTACTGAATCTGCCTTTATTTTTGTCCAGCAGTAAACCCTGCCAATATCTGGAGGGAATACCTCAGAGACATCGACAGGTATTCTGTCTTCAATATCTCTTGAGAACTTCATATCTATAACTTCTATCTGTGCTGCCTGTGAAACGTATATCATCAAAATTGGAAAAATTAAAGACAATACTATGTTCATCTTTTCCCTCTATATATTAATTTTCCTTATTAAACTACTGATTTTTGATTATTAATTCAAGTATTTAGATCTTTTTGGTATTTACAAAAAAGATAAAAGTTATTAAATTTATAACTGTTATTATAATTAAATTTTGTGTTTTTATTATGAAGAAACTGAGATTAAGTTTAGCAATTGCTTTGACAACAGGTGGATTTGCTGTTGCAGGTCTGGTGGGATCTAAACATGATCTCAGCACTGCAACTACTGATGAGCCGTGTGTGTTCTGTCATACGCCTCATTATGCAAATGATGCTGTAACACCTCTGTGGAATAGAAATATAACTGATATGACAGCTTTCACAATGTACTCAAGTCCAACAATTGATGGAACAATTGATTCTGTTCCAAACCCGCCATCCCTTGCATGTCTTTCCTGTCATGACGGCGTATCTGCAGAGGGAGATGCAAGTGCTGTTAATTCAACAGATACTCATACTTTGAGAAATGCTCCAGGTCCAGGAGGTGTTCCAGATATTAACTCGTTTCCAAACTGTAATCAGTGTCATAATACAGGAGACGGTATATATCCAAGGAGATTGTGGAGAATAGGTGCAAATCTTATGGATGACCATCCCATATCAATAACATATCCCACTCCTACACAGGATCCAGATTTCAATACTCCTCCTGATCCTGTAAGAGGGTGGCCTAATCTTAAGCTCTTCAATGGGAAAGTTGAATGTCCAACATGTCACGATCCACATAATGGACAGCCTTTATTTTTAAGAATTACCAATGATTACAGTCAGCTTTGTCTAACGTGTCATAAAAAGTAATTAAAAGTCTTCGAGGTCTGGATTTACAGGTAAGCTTCCGTATTTTGCATCCTTTACAATAACATGTCTGTTTTTTATTAAAACCCTTCCTTCAGATATCCATTTAATAGCCTGAGGATATATTTTGTGTTCGTACTGGAGTATTCTGTCTGATAGTGTTTTTTCATTATCTTCTGGAAGGATAGGAACAACAGCCTGAACTATTATAGGTCCGTTGTCAAGATCTTTCGTTACAAAATGCACTGTACAGCCTGTGAATCTGGATCCATACTCTAAGGCTTGTTTTTGGGCTTTTAATCCTTGAAAAGCTGGTATGAGGGAAGGATGTATATTTATTATTCTGTTTTCAAAGGAATTTATAAAATGATCTGTAAGAATTCTCATATACCCTGCAAGTACGACAAGATCTGGATTTTCCTTTTTTATTATCTCAGCGAGTTTAAAATCATATTCATCTCTCGTTTTATAAAGGGAAGGATCTAAAAACTTCGTTTTAATACCATATTTTTCAGCTATCTTAAGGCCGTGAGCTTCTTTTTTATTTGACAAAACGAGAGATATGTTTCCTTTTATTTTTTTGGATTCTATCCCTTTAATTATAGCTTCTAAGTTTGTTCCTCTTCCAGAGATAAGTACTACTATATTCATAGAAAACCTTTATTTTTTGTTAATTATAACATAACGTTAGCTGTTTAAAGTCCAGTCATACAGAAGGTACCTGATCTCTATATCATCTTCTTTTTCCAAAAACTCTCTTTTAGCGTCATCTTTTACATATTTTTTGATGAATTTAATTATATCTTCCTTATCTTTAAAGTAATGTTCATTCCATCTGAAAAGCTCCGATATGAGGACTCTTTTTTCTTCAGGAAGTATTATAACTTCCGGACTTCTAATAAAATCCCTTGCTGACGCATCAAGTTTGCTATTTAGGTTCTTCTTTGTAAAAAGTCTTAATGGAGGTGACGAGTTTGTTCCTTTTACAAGTGCAAACGGGACTCTTTTATCATTAAATTTCCTAAGGATTTCTCTTATATCGTCAAGTGAATAATCCTTACCGTTGATTCTGTACTTTATGTCAGTAAAAAAACCTTCTATCTCTTTTACTGAACCCTGTATATTCAGTTTTATTATTGCATCAATAACAAGCATGTTGTAAAGATTTATCCAGAATGCAATTTCTTCTTCTTTAGATCTGAACTTAAGAATATCTTTATTTGCAAATTTTGAGATAGTGTTCTGAAGCAGTTTGTACTCTGGAGATAATCTTATAGCATCGTAATTTACAGTTCCATTTCTTGTGTATTTATCTATAATCTTTCCTGTTAGGCAGAAAAAATCCTTTTTTATCTCTTCTTCATCTTCAACAGGTAGATGTTCGCCATTTGTATTTAGTATAATAGCCTTTCCAAAACTCCTGGTTTCCCATTTTTTTTCATTTTTTTCATACATATCGTAGGCAAGATCTATGAATAAGGCTGCTGTCCATGAAAAATCTTTTGTTCCGTAACCTTTTCCTGTAAAGGAATCAAAATACTCGTAAAATCCAAATCTCATAGGAAGTTCCATAATTGTAATCTCAAGGTGTTCTGCCTTCTGTTTGAATTTATATCTTAAAAGTCCCTGATAAAGCATCCAGTTTATATTTATCCATACGGGTCCTCGCCAGTAATTATGTGGACTGAAATCTTTCTTCCTTTTGTCATAATTTGGGATGGCAAAACAGTTTTTCTCACCAAGTCTGCAGAAACTAAGGGAATCAAGATGTTCGTATATTTTTAATGCTTGCTGTGTTGATGCTATACCACCAAATAAAGGCATAAATCCTGCAGCTGTTTCAATCTCTATAAGCTCCTTCTGTATATAATCATATGCGAAGAATATCTTTTTTTCACTACTGAAAAGATTGTCTCTTACGGCTCTTGCTGTCATTAAGAACCACTCTTCAGGCTTTTTATAATCCTCTTTTATTATGTCTGCTATCTGGACAAGTGCTTCATTTGATGCACACAGAATTGAGTTGAAAAGAGGGTCTATCACTATGAAAGGACACTCTTCAAATATTTTTTTCTCATCATATCTATTTTTCCTAAATATATCTACAAGATATATATATCTTTTATAATCAATATCTTTTGGTCTCTGTTCTGGGTCTATTATTTTATTATCTTTTCTTTCAAACTCTGGGATATTTACTTTTTCTATATCAATTCTTTCGAGTACTGGATCCCACATAGGTGAGTTGTCCATTCCAGATTCCCAGGGATGTCTTATATAAATAAGACCGTTATCGTCTGGATTTCTCTCAAGATAAAGGTACTCATGCAGTTTTATAAGTTTAGGGTATATAAATTTTAAAAATGGTATAAGTCTGTCCTTTTCTTTTGCATTTTCGTACATCTTCAGTACTGCGTATCCATGAATAGGAGGCATTGTAATTCCAGAAGTTAGCATATCTTCAGGCGCATGAGGCGAAAGATCTGTTCTCCAGAAATCAGGTTCAGGAAAGTATCTTCCAAGGGCTTTTTTATTAAAAACAATCTGGGGGAGCATACCATTTTTCCATTGGGCATCAAACAGATGGAGTGTCTCTCTTACAGCTCTTTCCATATTGTATCTTGAGTATCCTATAGCTATAAAGCCTGAATCCCAATTCCATTGGTGGGGATAAAGATGAACTGAAGGTACTGTATAGCTACCCATCCAGTTTTTATCAAGAACTTCTTTAGCTTTCTCTATATAATCCCTCAGGGGCATATTACCGCCTCTTTTATATAATATTTACAGATTTTTCACCTTTTTTAATTCTTCCTATAACGAAACCTTTCTCTCCTGTTTCAGCGATAACCTTCAGAGCTCTATCTGCTTCTTCTTCTGGAACTGCAATGATCAATCCTATTCCCATATTAAATGTTCTAAACATTTCCTCATCCGATATTTTCCCTTCCTTCTGTATCCATCTGAATACAGGAAAAACTTCCCAACTGTTTCTCTCGATAATAGCTGTCTGGTTCTTATTAAGAATTCTTATCAGGTTTCCAGGAATACCTCCTCCTGTTATATGGGCAATAGAGTGTATGTTTACTTTATCGGCAAGTTCTAAAACTGTTTTTACGTAAATCTTTGTTGGTGTTAGTAGTTCCTCTCCTATTGTTTTACCAAACTCTTCCACAGAGTCCGTATAACTGTATCCTTTTATTTCTACGATTTTTCTTATAAGGGAGTACCCATTACTGTGAACACCTGAGGAAGCTATCCCTATCAGTATGTCTCCAGCCTCTGTTTTTGAACCATCAAGCATCCTCTCTTTTTCAACGATACCTACAGCAAAACCAGCAAGATCATATTCACCATTCCTATACATACCTGGCATTTCTGCCGTCTCACCACCTATGAGAGCACATTCTGAGATCCTGCATCCATCTGTTATTCCTTTAACAACATCTACAGCAATGTCTGGATCAAGTTTTCCTGTAGCAAAGTAATCAAGGAAGAAAATTGGTTTGGAAGTTGTTGTAATAAGATCATTTACGCACATAGCTACAAGATCTATCCCTATTGTATCGTGTTTATTGATGCTCTGGGCTATTTTTAGTTTTGTTCCAACTCCATCTGTCGATGATGTTATAACAGGATTTTTATACTTTGATACTTCAAGTAAGTATGCTCCAGCAAATCCTCCTATTGGGGTTACTACATTTTTGTTAAATGTACTTTTTACAAACCTTTTTATTTCCTGGACAAATCTGTCAGCTTTTTCAATATCAACTCCTGCATCTTTGTAAGAGATCATCCCTATCTCCTTCATTTTTTTGAATTAAAATATATTATCAAATATTACTCTTTAAGGTATTTTTATGAGAGTTCTTATTACAGGAAAACCAGGTATTGGAAAAACTACTGTTATTAAAAAGGTTATAAATGGAATACCCGATAGAACCTGTGGTTTTTATACTGAGGATTACAGGGATATAAGCGGGAAGAGAAAAGGTTTTAGGATTTTTACAACAGATGGCTTGAGTCATATTCTTGCAGAGAAAGGGTTTAGATCAAAGTTTAAAGTAGGTTCTTATGGGATTGATGTTGAGGGTTTTGAAAAGATAGTGATCCCGCTACTTGAAAGGTGTATGGAAAAAAGAGAAAAAATTCTGGTAATTGATGAGATAGGTAAAATGGAACTTTTTTCTAAAAGATTTGCTGATCTTATAAAAAGTATATTTCGTGATGAGAAGAGAGATATTATAGCTACCGTTCCTATAAAGGATGTTCATCCAGTTGTCAGATGGATAAAAAATCTTCCTGATACCGTTGTAATTAGTTTAAATTCCAGCAATAGGGATGAAGTTCCTGATAGAATTATTGATATATTTCAAAGATCTTCAAGCCAGAGCTTTGACAAATCATAATAGCTTTCTATTCTCCTGTCTCTGAAAAAAGGCCATACAGTTCTTGTTTTGTCTATCTGAGTTAGATCTATCTCTGTTATAATAATCTCTTCCCTGTCAGTAGGAGCTTTTGAGATTATTTTTCCTGAAGGATCTGAAACAAAACTGCTTCCCCAAAACTCTATTCCGCTGTTTCCATCAGGTGAAGGTTCGTAACCAACTCTGTTTACAGCAGCTATATAACAACCATTTGAGATGGCGTGTCCTCTTTGTACTGTTTCCCATGCATTTATCTGCGCTTCTCCATATTCTTCTTTTTCCTCAGGAAGCCACCCTATGGCAGTAGGATAAAATATTATGTCTGCTCCTTTCATAGCTGTTATTCTGGCAGCTTCAGGAAACCATTGATCCCAGCATATCAATGTTCCTATTTTGCAGTATTTTGTTTTAAAAACCTTATATCCAAGGTCTCCAGGTGTAAAATAGAACTTTTCGTAAAAGTGGGGATCATCAGGTATATGCATTTTTCTGTACTTTCCAAGGTACTTTCCATCTGCGTCAAGAACAGCCACTGTGTTGTGGTAAATTCCTTCTGCTCTTTTCTCAAAAAGACTGAGTATTATAACAGAGTTTGTGTCTTTAGCTATTTTTGAAAAAAGTTTGATAGTTTCGCTATTTTGATCAATCTTTTCAGCGAGGCTGAAGTTATCCCAGTTTTCAGTCTGGCAAAAATACCTTGTTTTGAAAAGTTCCTGTGTGCAGATTATATCTGCTCCAGACTTTCCTGCATCTTTTACATACTCTACAGTTTTTTCTAAATTTTCTTTAATGTTGTCGCTGGATGAAGTCTGTACAAGGGCTATGTTTACTTTCAGTTTACTATCCCTCTATTATTTTAATTATAACTTTCCTATCCCTTGGTCCGTCAAACTCGGCAAAGAATATTCCCTGCCATATTCCAAGTAAAAGTTTACCATTTTTTATAGGTATGTATAACGAGTTTCCTGTAAGAACAGATTTTATATGTGCTGCTGCGTTTCCTTCTGTATGTTTATACTGATCTTCCCATGGTACAAGTTTATCAAGCGTTTTTTCTATATCCCATTTTACATCAGGATCCGCATTTTCATTAATAAAAAGCCCAGCTGTTGTATGTGGGACGTAAATATAGCATATTCCTTCTTTTATTCCGCTTTCATCTATAACTTCCTGTACAGCGTCTGTTATATCTTCAAAATGAGTTCTTTTTTGGGTTACAACCTCAATATACTTAAGCATTTTTCTCCTCCTTTCTTAGATAGTATAAAACATCCTGATCTGAAAGGTCGTACCATTCCTCGTAAGCATCTGCCACAGCATAGGGATACCCTGTTCTGTGATTAAGACAAAAAACCAGATCTGCTTTATCTATAATCTTTTCAATGGAAGATTTTGAACATGTTGGAACGGCTATTATAATTTTTCCAGGTTTTCTTTTTTTTACCATGCTTATTGCTGCAAGCATTGTGTAACCTGAGGCAAGACCATCGTCAACAATAATGACAGTTTTATTCCTTACATCGGGGAAAGGTTTGTTCTTTCTGAATTTTTTATCCCTTTCTTTCAGTATATTAATAGTTATCTCTTTCTGTTCATTTATTATATTTTCTGTAATACCAGCCTCTTTTACAGCCTTTTCATTTATAAATGTATCTCCTTCTACAGTAATAGCTCCAAAACCTGCCTCAGGATTCCATGGGTATGTAAGTTTTTTAACAAGGATTAGGTCAAATGGAATGTTTAGTTTTTCAGCTATTTTTATTCCAACAGGAACACCTCCTGATGGAACTGCAAGTACTATACTGTCCTTTTCTATAATGTCTTTTAGAAATTTAGCCAGTTTTTCTCCAGCATCTTCCCTGTTTTTAAATACGTAAAACCTGTCCTTTAAGTTTTTATCTTCAAAAAATAGGCCCATCACATTTATAATATAGTTGTTCAATGAGGTGGGTGGAAGATGATAGCTGTCATTCAGAGAGTAAGCAGATCTTACGTAGAGGTTGAGGGTAGGATTGTAGCTGAGATAGGAAGGGGTTTAAATATACTTTTAGGTATTGTAAAGGGAGATACGGAGGCTGATATTGATAAACTGTTAAGAAAAATTCCTTTTTTGAGAATTTTTGAAGATGATAATGGAAAAATGAATCTTTCTGTTATTGATATAAAAGGAGAGGCAATTGTTATATCACAGTTTACACTTGCCGGTAATGTAAAGAAAGGTAGAAGACCGTCTTTTGATAATGCTGAAAATCCTGAAAGAGCCAGGGAGCTTTATGAAATATTTGTTGAGAGATTGTCGGAATATATAACTGTAAAAACTGGAGTTTTTGCAGCTGATATGAAGGTTTTAATAGAGAACGATGGACCTGTTACATTTATTATAGACTCAAAAACCCTTTAAAAGCTCATGTAAAGGTATATCTTCTTCAAGTTCTGGAAAATCTATAATCTTTTTGCCAAAGGCTGTCTCAAGTATAGTATTTCCCCACCATGATATATCGTAATGTTTGATATGATTCCTCATTTTTTTCATCTTTGTCTCTTTTTTTAAAGGATCCTTTGTTATAACTCTTCTTAAGGCGTCTGCTGATCCTTCAATATCGTATGGGTTTACAAGACAGGCGTAATCTCTGAGTTCTGCTGCTGCTCCTGTAAACTCACTCAGCATAAGAGCACCTTTATTTTCAACCTGACAGGCTATATACTCTTTAGCTACGAGGTTCATTCCATCTTTAATAGAGTTGACCCAGCATACATCTGAAAATCTGTAGTAGTTTATAAGGTTATCAAAAGGCATTCTTCTTGGGTAGTAATATATAGGCGTCCAGTCTGGTGTTCCAAACTTTCCGTTCGTCTCACTTATAAGATGTTCAAGTTCTTTTTTTAACTGATCGTACTCTGGAAGTTTTTTTATATTTGGTGCAACAGCCTGAACAAGAACGACTTTTTTATGAAATTCTGGGTATTTTTCGAGAAACTTTTTAAAAGATCTTATTTTCTGTATTAGACCTTTAGTATAATCAAGTCTGTCTATCCCCAAAATAACGTTTACATTTTTAAATGGAAATTTGTTCATTTCTGTTTTTTCCGATAGAGAACTGTAGTAGTTAAAATCTACACTTATAGGGAAAACGCCTATTTTTACCTTTTTTCCTTCATAAAGTATCTCTGTTACAGGTTCTGTTGATAAGATATTTACCCCATCAACGAGCTCATCTATACAGTCAAGGAAATTTTTTCTATCTATAAACGTGTGAAATCCTATCAGATCATATCTAAGCATACTTTTGAGTATTTCAACCCTCCATGGTATTTTAAAAAATAGTTCTGGGTTTGGAAATGGTATGTGAAGGAAAAAGGCTGTTTTCCTTATTAGTCCAAGCTTTTCAATATAGTGTGGAAGTAGAAAAAAGTGGTAATCATGCACCCATATAAGATCTTTTTCTGTTGATATACTCTTTATATACCTTGCAAACTTTTTATTTACTTCTTTGTATGCTTTCCAGTATTCTGGTTCAAATCTGCAGAAATACTGAAATGTATGAAACATAGGCCATATTATGCCGTTTGAAAACCCGTTAAAAAAGTGGTCTATCTCCTTTTCCGTGAGAGATACAGGGTATAGGAGGAATCCCTCTTTTTTACCTTCTTCAAATATAATATTCTTCATTTTTGGGGTTATTTTTTCTGAACCTGCCCATCCAATCCAGATAGCTTTTCTTTTGTGAAGAACCTGTTTTAATGCTGTAACAAGTCCGCCAGGAGATATGTGAACTGTGTATTTTCCATCTTCTTTTTTAATATGAATAGGCAAAACGGCAGATACCACTATAAGGTTTGAATCTTTTTCCATACTTTCCCTCCATTTTTAACTTATTTAGAATGAAAGGGAAAGTCAATCTCTTCTCTCTTCCTTGCCTCTTAGCAAAAGCTTTATTGGAGCTTTTTCTAAACCCAAGACTGTTCTTAGATTATTTTCAAGGAATCTTAAAAAATGTTCTTTAAATCCTTCAGGATAATTGACAAATAGAAGAAAACATGGTGGTTTTCCCTCAAGCTGGGTAGCATAGTAAATCTTTAGCGGTTTACCATGGTAGGATGGAGGTTGCCTGAGGGACAGTATCTGTTTGATAGCTCTATTGAGCTGTCCTGTCCCAACCCTTTTCCAGGATTGGTTGTACACGTCGATAATCTCCTTTAGAAGATCTTTTATTCCTTTTCTGTTTTTGGCAGAAGTTAAAACAACAGGTGCATAAGGAATAAAGTATAGTTTGTTTTTTACCTGATTCTTTATCCTGTTTAGAATTTCTGTGTTAGGTGGGATTGTATCTATTTTGTTTATGACTAAAACTGCAGGCTTGGTATATTTCTGTATGAGGTGGGCTATTTTTGTATCCTGTTCCGTTGCTCCCTGCTGGGCATCGATAACGTGAAGGATGACATCCGCCTTTTTTATAGCATCAAGTGTTCTGCCTACACTAAAGAATTCCAAACCATAGTCAACTTTTGATTTTTTTCTAAGACCTGCTGTGTCCAGAAATAAAAATTTGTGATCTTTCCATTGAAATAGTGTGTCAATGACATCCCTTGTTGTTCCCGGTATGTCAGATACTACAGCTCTTTCTTCGCCTAATATTGCATTTAAAAGGGAAGATTTGCCTGCATTTGGTTTTCCAACAATCGCTACTTTTATAATATCAGATCTCTTTTCCCCTTCACTGATTTCCCTTAAGGCTTCTTTCTCAAATTCGGGTATATCCTGAACTACAGCATCTAAAAGGTCTGCAACTCCATATTTCTGGATTGACGAAACAGGAAATACTTTTTCAAAGCCAAGCTCATAGAATTCATATACAGCCTTTTCCATCTGGGGATTGTCTATTTTGTTTACAGCAACATAGACAGGTTTGTCTGTTCTATGGAGTATCTTTGCTATCTCCTTGTCAGCTGGAGTTAATCCCTCTTTTCCGTCAACAACAAGAATGAAGGCGTCAGAAAGTTCAAGCTCTTTTTCTACCTGCTTTCTAATGTAAGGAGAAAAAGAGTCTTTATCGCTTTCTATGTAGCCCCCTGTATCAACAACTTCAAATGTTATACCTCTCCATTCAGCGGTAGAAACAATTCTGTCCCGTGTAACACCAGGAATATTTTCAACTATAGCTTTTCTTTTTCCGATAATTCTGTTAAAAAGGGAAGACTTACCAACATTAGGTCTTCCAATAATTGCAACTCTGTACATTGTTTCTCCTTTGAAATTTTTTTATTTTTATATAAAATTTAAAACTGTTAGGATTTAATTATAATATTAAGGGGATTTAAATGAGAAAGTTTAAAATGCTAATTTTTCACATTCTGATCATTTTCTCTATATCTTCAGCCAACCTTACTGAAGAATTAGAATTTAAGCCAGAAAAGGAAATTATCAATAAAGACGAAAAGGTATGTTTTCATTTTGTTAATAATTCTGATAAAACTATATACCTTCCATCTTCGGCACCATGGGCAGTTTTTGAAGATGAAGATTTTGACAAGATAGTTTTCTCTCCAATAGCTGCACAGAGAATTCTGGAGATAAGACCTTACGAAGAAAAAAAATGGTGTTGGGATCTTAAAGATTTTCATGGGGAGATAGTTCCTTCTGGAGATTATGCTATAAGGCTTACAGTATTCAAAAATGGAAAAAGAGTTTTCCTTATTTCTAAAATAAAAGTGAAACCTGGGGTGGCGGAAACATCAAAGAAGGAAACTAAATGATCCTCATACTACTCAGGTGAAATAGTTGAAAAAAGACAGGTTTGTCCTGAATACTGCTGCATTTTCAGCAGCTACTTTTATCAGCAGGATCTTAGGTTATTTAAGGGATGCTGTTATAGCTTTTATTTTTGGTGCCAATCCATTAACTGATGCTTTTTTTGTTGCATGGAGGCTTCCGAATACTCTAAGACAGCTTATTGGAGAGGGAAGTTTTAATGCCGCGTTTATACCAGTTTATACAGAGGAGAAAAATAGATCTAAAGAATCGGCTGATAGATTTGCATCCTCTCTTTTTACCTATTACACATTATGCCTTTCAATTATAACTGCTGTTGTTATTGTTTTTGCTGATTTTTTTATAAGTATAATAGCACCAGGTTTTGTTCAAAAGGGGAATTTTGATGAGGCTGTAAATCTTGTAAGGATCGTTTTCCCTTATCTTATACTTGTAGGCTGGGTATCTTTTTTTATGGCACTGCTTAATATGAAAGACAGATTTTTTATTCCTGCTGTTTCTCCAGCCCTTTTGAATTTATCTTTTATATTTTCTGCAGTTTTACTATCACAGTATTATGGGATATATGCTTTAGCTTTAGGGGCTCTTTTGGGAGGGGTTCTTCAGGTTGTACTTCAGGTTGTTTTTGCTTACAAGGAAGGTATAAGGTTGAGGTTTTCCCTTGATTTTCATTCAAGAATAAGAGATACATTCAAAAGGATGATTCCCGCTTTTAGCTCTTTTGGTGTAAGTCAGTTTGCATTTATCATAGATACAGTAATAGCTTCTTTTCTTATAGGTGGTGCTGTATCATATCTGTATTATGGAAACAGGATATTCCAACTTCCTCTCGGACTTTTTGCTATAGGTCTGGGAAATGCTCTTCTTGTATCTCTTTCAAAGTATTTCTCAAAAAGAGATATGGATAGTTTCAGGAGGGATCTCAACAATGGCATAAAACTTGCCGTCTTTATATCTATACCTTCAACGGCAGGAATGATAGTTCTGGGAAAAGAAATTATAGAGCTTCTTCTTATGAGAGGTGCATTTGATCATGAAAATGTTGTTATGACCTATTACGCCCTTGCAGGATATTCCTTAGGTCTTACAGGTTATGCTTTAACAAGACCTTTTAAAAGTGCTTTTTTTGCTGTAGGAGATATGAAAACGCCTCTTAACTCGACTATTTTTGGTCTTGTAGTAAGTATATTTTTTGCTGTTTTTTTAGGATTTTTACTTGGATGGGGAGTTTTTGGTCTTGCTGTGGCTTCTTCAATAGGCGGAACCGCCGGTCTATTTTACCTCTATAAAAAATCAAAGTTCAGTATAGATAAAAAGGATATTTTGAAAACTTTTATTAAGGTTACAACTGCATCTTTATTTATGGCTCTTTCCGTTTATATATTCAAAGAAAGCGTGTCGTGTAAAGCATTTCAGGTTTTTGGGGGGGTTTTTATTGGAATAGCAGTTTATTTCGTTCTTTCGTATTTTCTTAAAGAGAGCAGTTTTATATTTTTTATTAAAACAGTTGGAAAAAAGTTTTAATATTAATTATCATTAATAGTTGAAACAAAATTATTTTTTATAAAAGTTTATATGTAAAAGTTTATAAAAGACAGAAAATTTTATTATTATAAATTGATTAATAATGGGAACTATATCAAAAAAGATCTTCATTCTGATATTTGTCTTGATAAGTTTGATACTTGTGAACAATATTTTCCTGTTTTTTATGATGAATAATATTAAAAAATCAAGTGAGGTTATAAACCTTTCAGGGAAGATAAGAGGAAATATACAAAGGATAGTGAAACTATCTTTAACAGAATCACCCCCTGAAAAGCTGATTGATATAGTTGATTACTATGTGAGAAATCTTGTTGATAAAGAAAAATATCTCTATCTTCCTTTAACGTCTGGACATTCTGAGGCTGGAAAGCTGAAAAGTTGCTGGGAGGATGTTAAGAAGTTAATATATGATGGTGCAGATTCGGAGAGATTAATAGGAGTTTCTGAAAGATGCTGGTATATGGCAAATGAGATTACGTATAGGTATCAAAAGCTTTCTGAAGAAAATATAAGCTATTTTATAGTTATTTTTAGTATAAATGGAATTCTTACATTTATTGTTTTAGGGATACTTGTTATTATCGCAAAAAGAGAAGTTAAAGGAAAACTTGAGTTTCAGGCACATTACGATCCGCTTACTAAGGTTCTTAATAGAAGATCTTTTATAGCTATATATAACTCAATTATAAACAGGAAAGATATATTTCCCGCATCTTTCATGATAATGGATATAGATGATTTTAAAAAAATAAATGATACTTACGGACACAATGTTGGAGATAAAGTTTTGAAAAAGATAGTCAATGTTATTAAAGATAATATAAGGAAGAAAGATCTTTTTGTTAGATGGGGTGGAGAAGAGTTTATTATATTTTTTCCCGAGACAGATATAGATCAGGCAAAGGTGGTTGCTGAAAAGATAAGAAGATTGATAGAAAACCTTGAGTTTGAGGAAGATTTTAAGGTTACTGTAAGTATTGGTATAACAGAGCTTAAGAAAGGAGAGTTCCTTGTTGAGGCTATTAAGAGAGCAGATAGAGCTCTCTATAAAGCAAAAAGAAATAATAAAAACAGGGTTGAGGTTATCTTGGACTGATCCTGCATTCTTTAAGAAGCTGTTTCACGTCTCCTTCCATTAATATTCTTATAATATTTGTTGATCCAGGGATACTTCCAACATATCCTATGAGTGTGATAACAATATCATCTGTTTTGTAATCCTCTGTATAAGCTTTGCCTATAAACTCACATAGCATTCTATCTGTATCTTTTTCCTCTTTTACTACCATATAAGGCTTTACTCCCCAGACTATATTCAATCTCCTTAATGTTTTTTCATCATGCGTTAGGGCAAGAACAGGGCATTTAGGTCTGAATTTTGCAACATTTCTTACAGTTCTGCCTGTTTTTGTAAAAACAGCTATAGCCTTTCCGTTGAGATTTTTTGCGAGAGAGTTGCTTGCATAGGCTACAGCAAGTGAAGGATCCGTTGGTATGTGTTCCTTTTCTGTAAAAAATGGATATACTTTTTCCGTTTCACAGATGGTTTTCTCCATAACCTTGACAGCCTCAACAGGATACTTTCCCACTGTTGTTTCATCAGAAAGCATGACAGCATCGGTTCCGTCAAGAACGGCATTTGCTATATCGGAAACTTCTGCCCTTGTTGGTCTTGGTGAGGATACCATTGATGTTAACATCTGTGTTGCAGTTATAACAGGTTTACCCTTTTCATTAGCTTTTTTTATTATCATTTTCTGTAAAACAGGTACTTTTTCCATGTCTATCTCTACGCCAAGGTCTCCCCTTGCTACCATAATTCCGTCGGACACTTCAATAATCCCGTCTATATTTTCAATAGCCTCATGTTTTTCTATTTTTGCAAACAAAGGGGTATCACCACCGTAAGATTTTATTATCTCTTTAGCCTGTATTACATCTTCAGCCGTTTTTACAAAAGATAGAGCTATCAGATCAAACTCTTCCTCTATTGCAAACTTTATATCTTTTTTATCTTTTTCTGTAATTGAGGGTATATTCAGTTTTACGTTTGGAAAGTTAATGCCTTTCCTTGAAGATACCATGCCTCCAACTATCACCTTTGCTGTTATGCCGTCTATATCTTTATCAATCACCTGAAGTCTTATTGAACCGTCTGATATGTAGATATAGCTTCCCTTTTCAAGCTGATCTAAAATCTCTGGATAGTTTATGCTTATCCTTTCCTTATTTCCTACAACGTCTTCTTTGACAATTCTTATTTTCTCTTCAAAATGAAGGTAAAAAGGTTCCTCGACAACCCCAATTCTAATTTTTGGTCCGGATAGATCCTGAAGAACAGCGATAGGTTTTCCAGATTTTTTAGATAAATCCCTTACCTTTTTAAGATTCTGGAGGTGTATCTCATGATCTCCATGTGAGAAATTAAATCTAAAAACATCAACACCTGCAAGTATTAACTTCTGTATCATATCCTCTGAGCTTGTTGCAGGACCAAGAGTTGCCACTATTTTAGTTCTTCTCATATTCAGACCTCTTTATATGTTATTGAAAATATAACAATAATCATATATATTCTATATATTCGTCATTATATTTATAACACAAAATAAACAAGGAGAGGTTGATACATTGCTAAAAGGCAATGATATAAAAAGGAGAAATACGCAACAGAGAAAGATAATACTTGATATTTTAAGATCAACAAATATACATCCTACTGCTGACTGGATTTATGAGCAGGCAAGGAAGGAGATACCAAATATAAGTCTTGGTACTGTTTACAGAAATCTTAAGATACTGAAAGAGAGCGGTCAGATAATAGAGATTAATGATGGTAAGCAGAGTAGATTTGATGGAAGAATTGACGAACATTATCATTTTAAATGCATCTCCTGTGAAAGAATATTTGATGTTGAGAAAGAAGATCTTTCTGGGCTGAAAATTATAGGTAATAAAAATTTTATAATCCACAGAATCGATATCCTTATCACAGGTGTGTGCAACATGTGCAGTGGAGATAACTGATAAATGAAAAAGATAGTCAGCCCTATAAACAGCAGGTCTGACAGACTTCCTCCCGGTCAGCACTGGACAAATAAACTTCATGTTCTGGGCATATCAGATCCTCCTGATATAGACCTTTCACGTTACAGACTGAGAATATTTGGTGAAGTTGAGGAAGAGGTTGTACTCACATGGGAAGACATACTTGATATTGAAAAGGTTTATCTTTTAGCAGATTTTCACTGTGTCACAAGATGGAGCTGTCCTGATGTTTTATGGACGGGTTTTATGTCGGTTGAGTTAAGAAATATTGTCAATATAAAGGACAGTGCAAAGGCTGTTATGATACACTCTCTGGATGGTTACACAACAAATATACCTATTGATTATTTTTTTGACGATGATGTTATTTTTGCATATAAGCTTTTTGACAAACCATTACCGGCAGATCATGGATATCCTTTAAGGCTTGTTGTTCCTAAACTTTACGCCTGGAAAAGTGCAAAACATGTTTCAGGCATACAGTTTTTACCTGAAAATAAACCAGGATTCTGGGAACAGAGGGGATACCATATTCTTGGAGATCCATGGAGAGAACAGAGATACTCGGTTTGAAGGCTTTAGAAAAGGCAAAAAAGGAACTTTTCAATCTTATATCAATTCCAAGTTATAGAGATTTCAGCAGAATTTTAGAGTATATTGAAAAAAGGCTTGATTATATAAGTTTTGAGAGACAGCCTGTCGAAGATAAAGATTACAACCTGATAAGTATAGATCCGTCAAAGCCTGTTCTTATAAATACTCATGTTGATACCGTTCCTCCAATAAAAATGAAGAACCCTTTCAGTCCTATTGAAAAAAATGGAAAGATATATGGGAGAGGAGCTGCCGATACTAAAGGACTCATTGCCTCATTGATAACAGCTCTTGATCTTTTCAGAGAAAAATATCCAGATAGGGAAATACCTGTGTCTTTAGCTTTTACTGTTGATGAGGAAAACAACTCGGCTCTTGGATCGCAAAAACTTCTTAATAAGCTTGATCGTATAAGTTATGCTGTTGTTCTTGAGCCAACATACGGGCAGGTCTGTATAAAACAGATGGGATCTGTTGAGTTTAGTCTTAAGGTAGAAACTGTTTCATATCATGCTTCAGAGTTTGAAAGATCCGAAAATCCTGCAAAAAAGATATTTTCAACTATAAGCAGACTTGAGTCGAGGTTGGGAAGGGAGATTAATATACTCTGTTTCAGATCTGGATGGAAACATTACTTAACGCCAGATACAGCTGAGATACTTGCAGAAATAAAAGTTTATGAAGGAGAGAAGGCTGATCAGATAGAAAGAGTAATAGAAACAGTAATTAAAGATATTCCAGGTGCATATTATAAAGGTATAGATAAAGAAGATTTTATTTCATTTCCAGAAAGTTTTATTTTTAAGAAAGTATCCGAAGCATACAGATATGTTTTCGGAAGATCGGCACCAAAAGGTATTATGCCTTCATGGACTGATGCTGCAAACTTTAAAAAAGTAGGCTTGGAGTGTGTTGTGTTTGGATTCGGTTCACTTGCTGACAGTCATACGGAGAGAGAGTATATAACAGAAGAAGAACTTATGAGCAACACAGCTGTTCTTTACTCACTTTTTACCATTCTGAGCCAGTCTCGGTAACTTTCTCTGATATTGAAACCGTACTTTTTATAAAAATTGATAGCTTTTTTATTTTTTCTGCCCACCCAAAGACCTATCTGTTTTTTCCCTTTTTCTTTTAAATGTTTTACAGCCTCTTCAAGTAATATCTTTCCTATACCTTTTCCCCAGAACTTTTTTCTGACAGCAAGTTCGTGAATCTCTCCTATATCTTTTCCGTATAGATCCTTCCAGTTTGCATCGGCAACGACAAATCCTGCTAATTCATCGTTATAAAATGCTACCTTAAAGAATGTGGAGTGATTTTTGAGCCAGTTTATATATCTTTTTGCACTTTTATAAGATGGTTCTCCGTACTCAGGTAGATCAAGATATGCTTCAAAGAGCACAGAAATAAGCTCTTTTTTGAAGCTGTCCGTGTAGTCTTTAAGTTTTATTTCGTTATTTCCTTGAAAATTTTCAAATTTTTCCATATTTTCTATAGAAACTTATCATTTTTTTATAAGTTTGCCTTTATACAGTATTTTTAATATAATGATAACCTGAATAATTCAACAATTTTTAAAAAAATTCGCAAAAAATCAGAATAGTTCTAAATTTTCTAAGAGTTAGCTTTTTAGGAGGTAGTATATATGAGGTATAGAAGCTATACGGTAAAAAACTTTAGGTCAATACCACAGGTGGAAAAATATCTAACGGAAAAACAGAAGTTTGATATAGAAGTTGTAGGTCAGGTATTTCCTTTTAAAGTAAACAATTACGTTATAGATCAGCTTATAAACTGGGAAGATCCTTTAAATGATCCTATATTCAAACTTACTTTTCCTCAAAAAGATATGCTATTTCCTGAACATTACGATATCATAGCTTCTCTTTTAAAAAGAGGAGAATCTCAGGAAAGAATAAAAGATGAAGCAAACAGAATAAGGATGGAACTAAATCCACATCCTGCAGGTCAAAAGTACAATGTGCCTGAAGTCAATGGTTTTAAGCTTCACGGAGCTCAGCATAAATATAAGGAGACCATTCTTTTCTTTCCTAAGCAGGGTCAAACATGTCATGCATACTGTTCTTTTTGTTTTAGATGGCCTCAGTTTGTAGGTATAAATGAGTTGAAGTTTGCTATGAAAGAGGTTGACATCCTAATTGAGTATATCAGAAAAAATCCTGAGATAACTGATATTCTTTTTACAGGCGGCGATCCACTTATAATGAAAACATCGGTTTTTAAAAGCTATATAAAGCCTGTTCTTGATGCAGACATACCTCATCTGAAAACTATAAGAATTGGAACAAAATCTCTTGGATTCTGGCCTTATAGATTTACGCAGGATGATGATGCACAGGAGTTGTTAGACCTCTTTAAGGAAATTGTTGATAAAGGATATCATCTTGCCTTCATGGCTCATTTTAATCATTATAAAGAACTCAGAACAGATGTTGTTAGAGAGGCTGTTGATAGGATACTTGAGACAGGAGCTGTTATAAGGACTCAGTCTCCCGTTCTTAGACATATAAATGATAGTTCTGAAATCTGGGCTACTATGTGGAAAGACCAGGTAAGCATGGGAATGATACCTTATTACATGTTTATGGCAAGAGATACAGGAGCACAGCATTACTTTGGAGTACCGCTTGTTAGAGCATGGAATATATTTAAAGATGCATACAAAAAAACAAGCGGTCTTGCAAGAACAGTTAAAGGACCGTCAATGTCAGCAACTCCTGGAAAGGTGAGAATACTTGGAGTTTCGGAGATATTTGGTGAAAAGGTTATGGTTCTTGATTTCTTACAGGGAAGAAATCCTGACTGGGTGGGAAAACCCTTTTTTGCAAAGTACAATGAGAATGCAATGTGGTTAAACGATCTTGAACCTGTTGAAGGTGAGGAGTTTTTCTATGAGAAAGAACTGAGAGAAATGTTAAAATTAGAAGAAGAAAAAGTTTAAAAGAGGTAATAGTTTGGAACATAGAGGAATAATAATTTTAGATTTTGGTTCGCAATACACACAGCTTATAGCGAGGAGGATAAGAGAACTCCATATATTCAGTGAGATACTTCCTTTTAATGCATCTGTAGAAGAGATAATGAGCCATAACCCACGGGGGATTATCTTTTCAGGAGGTCCAGCATCGGTTTATCATCCGGAAGCTCCAAAGCCTGATGAGAGGGTTTTTGATCTTGGTATTCCTATACTGGGAATATGCTACGGACTTCAGCTTATAACTTACCATTTTGGCGGTGAGGTTGTAAAAGCAGAAAGACATGAGTACGGAAGAGCTGAGCTTGAGATCATGGATCATCAGGATCTGTTTATAGATATTCCAAATGAAATACATGTCTGGATGTCTCATGGAGATAGGGTAACAAAACTTCCTGAAGGTTTTGAGCCAATAGCAAGAACATATAACGCTCCGTTTGCAGCGATCAGAAACAAAGAGAAAAAAATCTGGGGTGTTCAGTTTCATCCTGAAGTCTCCCATACATACCTTGGAAAGGAAATACTTAAAAATTTTGCCGTTCAGATCTCAGGATGCGCTCAGGACTGGACAATGGGAAGTTTCCTTATGGAAAAAGAGATTGAAATCAGGGAGGCTGTTGGGAATAAAAAAGCCATATGTGCTCTTTCAGGAGGTGTTGATTCCTCAGTAGCCGCTGTTCTTGTTCATAATGCTATAGGGGACAACCTTACATGTATATTTGTTGATAATGGACTTTTAAGAAAGGGAGAAAGGGAAAAGGTAGAAAAAACATTCAGAGATCATTTTCATATACCACTTATTGTTGTTGATGCTAAAGATAGATTCCTGAATGCATTAAAAGGTGTTACAGATCCTGAGGAAAAAAGGAAAATTATAGGTAATCTTTTTATACAGATATTTGAGGAAGAAGCTAAAAAAATACCTGATGTTGAGTTCCTCGTTCAGGGAACCCTTTATCCAGATGTTATTGAGAGCGTTTCTGTAAAGGGACCGTCAGCAGTTATAAAAACGCATCATAATGTAGGTGGACTTCCTGAAAAGATGAATCTTAAGCTTATAGAACCTTTAAGGGAACTGTTTAAAGATGAGGTTAGGGAGCTTGGTAAAGAG
>Ga0256914_1001184_pt1 | contig 24594 bp, 18 predicted proteins | sample HulkmetaG_FD_191571 | JGI IMG/M metagenome (GOLD analysis project Ga0256914, IMG submission 191571) | Hydrothermal chimney microbial communities from Main Endeavour vent field at the Juan de Fuca Ridge, Pacific Ocean - Hulk | ecosystem: Environmental > Aquatic > Marine > Hydrothermal vents ... | reverse complement strand
CCAATAAGCAAGGCATAAATTGCCGTCTGGGCAATCACATTCGCCAGTGGATAGGCTACCAGGCCCAAAGCGCCATATATTATGCTACTTGTCAGAAGCAAAAAAGACGTAGCAATTAACATAAACCGAAATTCTCGTTCCGAGGCCAAAAAAGTACCGAGAGTTAAAATCAAAGCCGGAACAACGGCGAAATAAACCGCCCCGTGCGTTATGGGGTATTCCAAAGCAAAGGCAATTAGCAGGTCCAATAACAGCCAGCGTACCGCCCACCTGAGTTTAAACGGCCGTTCCTTTAAAAAAACACCATAGCCCAATGCCAGGCCCAATTGCCAGGCCAGCCCGGCGCCCAAAAGCAACAACCAAATTCTTCCGATAGCCATGCCCGGAAGAATAAGAACAAACGCACCCAGCACAGCAATGGCCACACGAGCCCATGCGTACAGTTCTGCTTTATTGGTTTGCCAGTATTTCCAATCCCAGCGCGTCATTTTAAAATTGCTCTTAATAAAATCAAAAATTCCTTGCCGTCGTTTTCGACCAGTTTTTTGTTCTTTAAGGCCTTTTCATATGACGGATTGATCTCCAGAGCCCGGTCAAATTCATTCAGAGCCTGCATGAACAAATTCCGGCATTGAATTAAATGCACAATGCCCAGACTATTCCATAAATCGGCATAATCGGGCTTTTCTTCAATGGCTTCTTTTAATTCCTGTTCATATTGTTTAATCTCTTTTTCCGTCAAACGCACTCCGTCGTACATAAATTTCAAGTAAAAGCTGGTGCTGATTAACGCGGTGGTGTCCATGGGAAAAAGTTTGTCTTTTAAATTTAGCATCAGTCTAATGGCCTGCTCCAGCTCCGAACGGTCCAACAGACGTTCCAGTTCTTTCCCCTCCTTGTCACCGAACGATTTGTTTTGTGTTTTTACTTTTTGTAAAAGTTGCCGGGCCCGCTCAAGACGAATGGAAGGCGGTGGCAAAATAGAGCTGCTACGATCGTTTAGCACACTTTGCACGTAACCGATGGCGGCATTATACTGGGCCTCGCCGTAGTTGGGATTAATACGTAATGCTTCCTGAAAAAAATTTAAGGACTTCACAAAATTCTTCTTATTTAAAAAAGCCAAACCCAACTTGTTGTAAACATCGGCATAAGAATAGCCCGATTTAATCACCCGCTCCAGCAGATTGATCGCTTCGTCATTACGATTTAATTTGATGTACGTAGAAGCCAATAAGATCATTGCACGGTTATTACCGGGCTCGATGCTCAATACTTTTTTAAAAGATTTAATGGCATCACCGATTAAATTGTGTTTAAGAAATAACAGACCCAATTTAATAAGCGACGAAGCGTTGGGTACCTGAAAAATACGCTCCGCCACCTTAAACAGGAACTTAATTTCGTCAACCGTAGAGAGATGGACTTCTTTGACAAAAGAATGGATATGAGCTTCGGAGGCATTTGCCTCGGGATGTTCGCGGCGTTCGTATTTGACCTCGCGAGTTGTAATGAGACGCCCGCTCTCAAACACTTCGCAACGCACAACCCCTTTGTTTTTGTTTGTGGCGGTTTGTATGTGAAAAGTACGATTACCTACCGAAACATTGTCATTGTATCCGATATCCGACATTCTAAAAATTCCCCAACCAAATAAGTGGAATGTATAATTCTACTCAGACCATATAATACAACGATTTCGGGAAAAAGGCAATAAGTTATTAAATTTTATATATTAAAATCTAAATCCAGAAATTCGCTTTCGTCACCTTTTGGTTCATCGCCCTTGCTTTTGATAAGCAGGTGTAGACGATCTTCAAATTCCACTTCTTTGTCGGGATACAAATAGCGTTCAATTTCAAAATTTAGCTCTTTTGTCTGAAATGCCGATTCTTCCACAGAAAACGGCTCAAGAACATTTTTGATGCGTTCAATAACCGCATACATGTTTTCTTCTTGAATGCCCGGAGAAATCAAAGCAAACGTAGCCGGTTCTACCAACGCCAGAAAATCCTGCTTGCGCACCACTCCTTTTAATTTTTGCGCCATCTTCCGTTCCAACGATTGAAGGTCGTTCTGTTGCAGGGTGTTCAAAAGAACTTCTCTATTTTCCGGAGAAATCAGGAACAATCCCAACGTGCTTTTCTGACGTTTAGCCCGACTCTTCTCTTCCTCAATGCGCGATTCAAAATATTTACGGTTGGGGAGCCCCGTATTTTTATCGACCAGAGATTCTTCACTGACTTTTTCGTAAATAAACAAATTCTTAAACGCAATAGTAATGGTGTTCATCAACACCTTGAAAATTCGTTTGTCGATTACATCGTAGGTTCCGCCGAACAGTTTTTCGCCGCAGCCTAAAATCCCGATCAGGTCTCCGTCTACAAACAGCGGGGCCACCATTTGCGCCTTGGTTTCAGTGAAAAAAGGCAAAATATCTGCTTTGCTGCTCTCAAGCTGAATTTCTTCGAAATGCAGAATGTCCCCGCCGTCGCGGAAGTACTTCACCAGGGGATGGTCCTTCTCCAGCGAAAAGGTTTGTTGCTCGATACCAAACCCTTTGGAGAAAAAATCGGAATAGGTATTCGTCTCCGGATTCAGTAGCAGAGCAAAGGTGCTATCAGCTCCCAATTGTCCCACAATAATCAGCAATGCGGTATTGATTAAATTTTCGCGTTCCACCATGCCGAACAATTCGTTACTCACCTGAAACAGCTGATCGATTTCGTGTAAACGCCGTTTTAAATTCTTCTCCGCCTCGGCCAGTTGATCGTTCACTTCCATAACTTGCTTTTTCAGCAGTTCAATTTGTTCCTTAAGGCGGGCGTTTTCTTCTCCGGAAGCCAAAAAGTGCGAGATGGCTGCAAACACATTAAAAACGATATCGAAGAACACTTTGACAAAATCATTCTCTACCCGATACAAAAACAGATAATCGTAATGATGGCTCAGCTTGAGGGCAATTCCACCCTTGGCCTGAATCGGCAGCGCATTCGAAAAATATTTTGCCGCGTCTTTTATTTTCAGAGCACGTTCATGGTCCAGAAAAATTTCCAATTTTCCGGTATTCTTTATTTTTAACGAACCGGAATGGAGTACATCGTTCCATGCATCTTGCTTGCCACGTTCATGGCTTAAAATATAAATTTCGTCTTTCAGAGGATAGCCCAGTTCCATTAAAAGGGGCAAAATACTCTTGTGCAAATCTTTCAATTCTTTCGTATTTTGCGTCACCTTGTAAATTTCGTTCAAAACCGCATGCGTTTTTAGCAACAAGTTATTCATGGCCATTTGTTTAAAAATCGGCAGGTTTCTCCAGAATGATCCACCCATGTCTAACTCCATAAAAAAATTGATTAAACTATGCCAGTAATTTATTAAATGTTTTAATATCGACACCCAAAATTTTTGCGGCTTTGGATTTGTTCCCTCGGGTACGGCCTAAAACGTAACGAGCATAGCTCTTTTTTATTTCGTCCAAAGGTGAAAATTCTTCACCTTTTTTAATCATCTCCGGAACAAAGGTAGAGAAAAATTTTTCGGGAAGCATCTCCACGCTAATTTTTTTGGGATGTTTGTGCATGAGCACCTGTGTTAAATTTTGCAGTTCGCGAATATTCCCCGGCCAGGCGTAGGCGCGAATCACCTCGTACACAGCCGGTTCAACCCGTGGTTCCGGCTCATTATTTTTTAAGGCCATTTGCCGCAAAAAATGGTCAAACAGCAGCGAAATATCTTCCGGCCGTTCGCGCAACGCCGGAATGTTAATTTCAAACGAATTTAAACGGTAATACAAATCCATGCGAAAGCGCTTTTCGGCGATTTCCTGCAGAATATTTTTGTTGGTAGCGGCAATGATTCGTGCTTCCACAAATTCCAGTTGCGTCCCGCCAATGGGGTAATATTGATTTTCGTCGAGCACCTTTAGCAGTTTGGCTTGCAAATGGACCGGCATTTCTCCGATTTCGTCCAGCAAAATCGTACCGCGCCGGGCTGCTTTAAATTTTCCTTCGGTGTCTTTAAGCGCGCCGGTAAAAGCCCCTTTTTTATAGCCGAACAATTCGGCTTCCAGCAGTTGTTCGGGAATGGCCGCGCAATTAATATGAAAAAACGGTTCGTGGCGACGTGCAGATTTAAAATGAATGTACCTGGCCAATAAGGTTTTACCGCTTCCCGTTTCTCCCGTAATCAAAACATTCGATTCGGAATTAGCCAGCATTTCGGCTTGTTCGAGGATGCGCTTAACCGCTTCGCTCTGTCCGATAAACTCCACAGGCTCATCATTCAAAATCGGCGCCGTTTCGTTTTTGCCCGTTACAAGACGCCGAAGCAGAGAGCCCAAATCCAGCTTCCATGAATGGTGCAACGGAACAATGATAATACCCGTTTCCACAATCAACGGAGCCCAGGCCGCTTCGTTTTTTTCGGAAACGCCTAAAATGCGCAAGAGCGGTCGTTTTTTTTGCACGCTATTCCAGAAGGCCGGGGCATTCTCTTCGGGGATAAAATCGACATCCACCACAAAAATTCGCCCGGATGGCTCGTCCAGCTGAGTGCAGAGCACATTAAAATCCCTGACAACCTTCACCTGCGCATGCACGTTTCTCAAACGATGCAGGAGAGGGCGTTCACGCTCCGAAGAAGGTTCAAAAACGAGTAGCTCGCTCATCCTTTTTATTCATTTATCTTGATATAAATATGCTTTTTCAAATCATCGAGCCATTCTTTGTATTCCCGTTGCATCTTAAAGTTTAATGCGTATTTTTCCAATTCTTCCCAATCGTCTTTCAAATTCAATTTATGCGCCGGCGTAAAGGCATTCAAACGAACAATGTGGTAACCGTACTCGGTTTTAAAAGGATGGCTGATTTCTCCGGGTTTTAAACGAGAGATAACCGCCTTGAACTGAGGAATTTGCAATTTGTCCAGTTCAAACGTGCCCAGATGGCCATGATCTTTCTTCACGTTCTGGTCATCCGAATATTTGAGCGCCATTTCTTCGAAAGTAGCCTTTCCATCCAGAATCACCTGGCGAATGCTGTCTAACTTCTGAATGACGCGCTGTTCGTCCTGTTGGGTCGGTTGCACCCGAATAAGGATGTGGCGGGTGTGGATGCGTTCGCCACGCCGCTCGATAAGCTGAATGATGTGAAAACCAAATTGGGTTTGCACAATTCCCGAAATTTCACCGTTTTTTAAATTAAAAGCCACGTTTTCGTATTCAGGAACCAAATCGCCCCGTTGGGTAAATCCCAGATCGCCTCCGCGTTTGGCAGAAGCCGGATCTTCCGAATATTTTCTGGCCAGTTCTTCGAAGCTGGCGCCGGCTTTTAACTCTTTCAGGATTTTTTCCGCCTTGTCATACGCAGCCATTTGCGCTTTTTCCGAAGGTTTGACCTGCATTAAAATGTGACTAATATCCACGGTGGCAGGGCGCTCGGGCAGGCTGTCTTTGTAAGTGGCGTAAAATTCTTCCACCTCGCGGCGCGATACCTTCATGCCCTGAAATTTTTTGGCCCGCACCTGTTCAACCAGCATTTGTTCTTTCAGAATTTTCCGCGTGTCTTTGCGAATTTGATTGAGCGGACTGCCGAAAATTTGCTCCAGTTTGTCTTTGGAACCGGCCTGCTGAATCATGTAATTCATGCGTTCGTTTACCCGCTGATCCAGCATCTGATCGTCCACCGTAATCGTATCGGCTTCGGCCTTGGCCAGCAACACTTTCTGTTCGATCAGGCTTTCCAGCATTTGTTTGCGTAATTTTTGATACTCGGGAGATTCCGGAGTAATGTTCAAACGGTTTTGCAAAATGTAATTTTGTACGAACTGGTCCAATTCCGTTTTAAGAATAATCTCTTTGCCCACAACGGCTGCAATGCCCTCGACCAACTGCTGGGCAAAAACGCCTTGAAACGCGATTAAAAGAAATACGATTCCAACTATTTTTTTCATGTAGTATACCTTAATTATTGAATTTTACTTAAATACGTTTGAATTTGAACTTTCTGTTTTGCTTGCTGCACCAAATCTTTAACCAGCTTGTCATGCCTTTGTTTTTTGAGACGCAAAACGATTTGATCCCGAACCAGGTCCAGGCTGCGAATGGTCCCCTTCTTCTGCCGATCGATCAACTGAAAAAAGTGGTACCCTTCCCTGGTTTTAATGGGTCGTGAAATCGTACCGGTTTTCATGCGTTTTAGAACACGGGCCAGCGACTCGGGAAATTGGTCGATTGCGACGTAACCCAAATCGCCATTGGGTTGGTTAACCGTAGATTTTTCATTCAAATAATATTTTTTGATGATGGGCATCAAGTCATCTGCATTACGAATTTCTTTGAAAATTGCCGGATCGGACTGTTCCATGAAAAGATGCACCACATGCACTTCGTCTTTTTCACGACGAAATTCATCTTTGTGCGCCTTGTAATAATCTTCGATTGCCTTATCCGAAACGGGAAAATCTTTTTTGATCTTTTTGTTAAAATAGTGCTGAATAAGCAAAGATTTGCGGTATTCTTCGAGCAAATATTTATCGTAATCACTGAGCGAAACGCCTTCCTCTTTTGCAGCCAGATAAAGCGCTTCGTTTTCCACCCAGCGAGAAATAATATTTTTCTTCAAAGAAAGCGCCAAATCGTCCGGCAGCCCCTGGGGCACGCTTTCTTCCACCTGTTTTAAACGCAAATAGTGGTCGTTCACCTGCGCCACCATGTCTTCGGGCATGGTTTCGGTTTTTCTACAGCCGAAAAGGCTTACTGCAAAAATTGCAGTAAGCCCTAATAAAATGAGGCTATTTTGCTTTTGAATGCTCATTTCAAATTTTCCACTAACTTGTAATTAATTTTGGCCGGATAGCGTTCTTCCAGCTCTTTTTCCCAGGCTTCGCGTCGTTCCTTTAACATTTTATTGCGCAATTTGGATTTGGCCTGCATAAAGGCTTCTTCGTAGCTGCGAATGGTCTCCGGACGCAATTTACCGGTTTTAATGACCACATACCCGCCGCGATACTTAACCGGCCCGGCCACTTTGTTCGGCCCGACTTCAAACGCCTTACGCGAAACCGCGCCGCGGCGATTTTTGGATTTAAAGCCGACGTAGCCCTTTTTCTTTTTGTAGTAAGCGTCTTCGGAATATTTTTCCGCCAATTTTTCAAAATTGTAACCTTTTTTGGCCAGACGCAAAACCTTCTCGGCTTTATTTTTGTCTTTAACGTAAATTTCCCAAATTTCGATTTCCGCGGGTTTTACAAATTCTTTCTGATGCGCCTCGTAGTATTTTTTAACCTGATCGTCCGTCGGCTTTACTTTTTGTTTTACTTCGTGATTAAAAGCCATCGTGGCTAATTTTTGAATACGATAATCTTTGATCTGCGTTTTAATTTCCGGTTCGTCAAGGAGCCCCATCTTCTCCGCTTCTTGCTGGATAAGCTTACCTAACAAAATTTGATCGACAATTTTTTGCATGTTGCCAGTGTTGGTAATTCGTCGCTGCAAAGCCGGAAAACGCCGGCCGCCGTAAATCAGGAACAGATCATCCAGAACAAGCTTCCCGCCATCCCAGGTGGCCAGCACAATCTGTTTTTCGTCGTAAGAATAATGTTTGGGATTATTACGTCCGTTTTTCTGCTTTTTCTTGGCCAGCTCCACCACGGCAATAATGTTGTCGTCCAGAATTTTGGCATGGTATTTATCTTTGAGGAACTTCTTTTGTTCTTCCCACAGCATGCGGCCGGTATCTTGTTTGGCAAAATAGAGATTCCGCTTGATGTCTTCTTTTTGCTGCTGGTAATTCTCTTCATTAAAGAATGGATTTTTCCGTTTGTCAATCAGCTTAATGATGTGAAAACCGTAGGCCGTTTCCACCGGATCGGAAATTTCGCCGGGCTTCATGCTAAACGCTTTTTCCTGAAAAGGACCGACCATTTGCCCCCAGGTAAAATATCCCAGATCACCTTTATTTTTCTTGGCAGAGGGATCGTCCGAATATTTTTCGGCTAGGTAAGCAAAACTTACTTTTCCCTCTTTGGCCTTTTTGGCGATTTTTTCCGCTAACTTCAAAGCTTCTTCTTTACTGCGTTCGGCACGGCTTGCCCGGGCACCTTTGTACGCAATAAGAATATGTTGTGCTTTCACTTCGTAACGCTGACGTTCAAAATTGTCGCGCAATTCTTTTTCGGGAATCATTTTATCCACGATTACCCGTTCAAAATATTTGTTGCCGATAAGGCGGGCTTTGAAATTTTCCATGTCACTGCGAAAAACCAGCGAGGTATCCAGTTTCAAATCCATTGCCGCATTGGCCTGACGGTATTTGCCGATCATGTAATTTAAAATGCTAAAACGCTGCGCCGAATCGATTTTAGCCAGAGCCTTTCCGGGAAAACGGCGCTGCAGCACGAATTTGTAATCGTCCAGAGTAATTTTTTGTTTGCCGACTTTGGCTACGGTGTCGTTTGACAATTGGCAACTAAAGGCCAAAAGCCCCACAAGCATTAAAACAACAATACCCAACCAACGCTTCATCTTTAACTTCCTTTCTACATTCCGTTTATTGTAAATCAACAGACTTTTAAGCAATTACGATTTAAGCCTGAATACGTCAATCAAAATTTAATTTAACCCCGATCGACTATGTTATGCAATAAATTTCGGGCAAAGAGCATCTTCTCGTGCTTGTCTTTTCCTTTTATTGCGAATTCCACCCCCAAATTTTTCTGATTCAAAAAGCGCACTTCGGTCATTGTTTGTTGCATCATCCGCGGAATAAACTGCGAAAAAAACGCCTCTTCTTTTTCCGCATGCTCTCCGAAAATGAGTTTAATTTTCTGATCGTTCACGATTACGCGTTCCGCCAAAAGCATTCCGGCTAAAATTTTAACATCGATGGCCAGCAAGAACAATTCCAGCTCTGGCGGGAACGGACCAAAGCGATCACGTAGTTCTTCCTTCAAATCCGTTGTCTGTTCAATATTTGTAAAGTTAATCAAACGATGGTAAATGGAAATTCGTTCCAATTCGTACGGAATGTATTGCGGCGGAATGAGCAAATCGAAATCCACATCCAGTTTGGGATCGGTGCGGTGTTTTTCCCCGATCAGCTCTTCGGGACGGGTTTCCGGCTGCTCAATGCCCCGGCGCATTTCTTCCACGGCTTCGTCCAGAATTTTGGTGTACATCTCAAAGCCCACGCTTTGCACAAAACCGCTTTGTTCCTTTCCCAACAAATTACCGGCGCCGCGCAATTCCAGATCGCGCAGGGCCACTTTGTAGCCACTGCCCAGATCGGTAAAATCCATGATGGCCCGCAAACGCTTGCGCGCCAGTGAACTCAACTTTTCCATAGGCGGAACAATCAAATAAGCGTACGCCTGTTCGGCCGAACGTCCTACTCGTCCCCGCAACTGATACAACTGCGCCAGGCCGAATTTGTCGGCACGATTGATGATGATGGTATTTACATTGGGAATGTCCAGCCCGTTTTCGATGATCATGGTAGCCAGCAAAACATCGTATTTTTTGTGCATAAAATCGAGCATAACGTTTTCCAGTTGCTTTTCCGGAAGCTGACCATGCCCCACGGCAATTTTGGCTTCGGGGACAATCTGGCTTAACGTTTCTTTGATGGCCATAATCGTTTCGACCCGATTGTGCACAAAAAATACCTGGCCTCCGCGTTTCAATTCGCGCAAAATAATGCTGCGCAGTTTGCGGTCGTTCCAGTGAATGATTTCGGTGTGCACGGGCAAACGGTTGCTGGGCGGTGTGTCGATGTTGGACAGGTCGCGCGCCCCCATCAAAGCAATGTGCAAAGAACGCGGAATGGGCGTGGCCGTCATGGAAAGCACATCTACGGAAAGGCGGAACTGTTTGAGCTTTTCTTTTTGCCGTACGCCGAAACGTTGTTCTTCGTCCACAATCAAAAGCCCCAAATCTTTAAAGCGGAGGTCTTTGGAAAGCAAACGATGGGTACCAATCACCAAATCAATTTTTCCTTCGGCAATATCGGCGATGATCTTTTTTTGCTGGGCAGGCGTGCGGAAGCGCGTCAGCATTTCCACCGTTACGGGAAATTCTTTAAAACGCTCGGTAAAGGTTTGGTAATGCTGAAAGGCCAAAATGGTGGTAGGCACAAGCATTGCGACCTGTTTGCCGTCCAGAATCGCTTTGAATGCGGCGCGTAAAGCTACCTCGGTTTTGCCGAAGCCCACGTCACCGCACAACAAACGATCCATTGGCTGGTCGCTTTCCATGTCGGCCTTTACCTCCCGAATGGCCCGAAGCTGATCGGGAGTTTCTTCGTAAGGAAAGGAAGCTTCCAGCTCTTTCACCAGATAATTGTCCGGTGAAAATTTAAATCCGCCCTGTGCCTTACGCGCTGCGTAAATACGAATGAGTTCAGCGGCAATTTTTTGAATGGATTCTTTGGTTCGTAATTTTGTCCGTTCCCACTCGGCCGTCCCCAGCTTAGTCAGTTTGGGGGGCGGGCCCGATTCGGAGCTGTATTTCTGCACGCGGTTCAAACGATCGACCGTAACGTACAAATAATCGCCGTCACGATAACCGATTTTAATGCATTCTTTTTTTACGTTGCCGTAATTGAGCGTTTCCATGCCCAAATACTGGCCGATGCCGTAATCCACGTGCACCACGTAATCGTACAAATTCAAACTGCTGAGCTGGCGCAGGTATTCACCACTCTTAAATCGCCGGTAACCCTTGCGCCGTTTAAAACGATTGAAAATCTCGTGATCGGTGAGCACCTCCAGGCCAACAGATTCGAGCACAAAGCCATTGTGCACCGTACCCAGATGGAATTTTCCGCGAAATTCGATGCCTTCTTCTTCGATAATTTCTTGCAGGCGTTCTTTTTGTTCTTCGTTGTTCACCATTAATACCACGAAACGATCGGCATGCGATTCCGTGCGCTCTTTTAAATATTTGAGGAACAACTTTACACTGCCGTTAAAATCGGGATGGGGCACGGCGCCAAAGTGAACCTGCGGAACCAGGGAATCACGAACCAGATCGCCTTTAATCAGCGGGAACTTCGAAAGCAATGCCTTAAAACGCTCGGGAGCAAAATAGAGCCGTTCCGGCGCGTCGGCTTCCTGCCCCAAAGCGGCTTGTTGTTCAAAGGCCTGCACGGCTTTTGTGTAGAACCGATTCATGCTCTCAAGCGCCAGATTAAGGTCGTCAAAAAAGAGGACGGTTTCCTGAGGTAAAATTTGGTCGATAAAACCCAGATGCTCCCGTGCCTGCACATGGGGCAACAGGGTAACTTCATCGATTTCTTTAAGCGAACGCTGAGAAATGACGTCGAAAAAACGAATGGATTCGATCTCGTCCCCGAAAAATTCCAACCGGATGGCCTCGTCGTAGTTCCAGACGTACAGATCGACAATGCCGCCGCGCACGCTGAACTCTCCCACATTTTCTACGATTTCCACCCGTTCCAGACCGATGTTGTGCAAATAGGGAACCAGGCGATCAAAAGAGATTTGCATACCCTTTTTAAGGTACAATTGAAAATCGATGAAACTCTCGGGCGTCGGCACGTTTTCCATCAGCCCCTGAGGGGTCGTTACCCCGATCCACCGATCGCTCTCGATCATTTTTCGGGTAGCTTCGATGCGCAAACGCAAAAGGGTAGGACTGGGCTCGGTCGGATCGTACGGTTCAAATTGTAAAGGTGGCAAAAAGAACCGATTGAACTGCGGAGCGATCAACTCCAGATCGTCACGCAATTTTTCGGCCGAATCCATATCGCTGGCCACAAAAAGCAATGGCTTTTGTGTTTTCCGGACCAAATATTCGCACACAAAGGCGCGCAACGATCCGGCCACACCCGCCACCTGAAGATTCTTTTTCTTTTCAAGCGTTTCGATTAAATCGCGCAACGCTTCCAGGCGTTCGATCTGTTGTTTAATCCACTCCATGTACGGCAGCACTAATTACTAATTTTGGATTTAATTTCTTCCAATTCCCGGCGGTAGCGTCCGTTGGGATAGGATTTGACCATTTGCTGGTAATATTTTTCAAACACGTCGTTGCGTCCCAGGTAGTGAAAAGAGGCGGCCGTTAAAAAGCCCAGGGTTTCTTTGTCGTAAAAATTTTCATCCAGCCGGGCCACACTTTCGCACAGATTAATCGTCTTTAAATAATCTTTGCGTTCAAAGGCGATAAAAGCCAAGCCAAAAAGCGCCATTGCCTGACGCGCTTTATCCGGCGCGTTTTCCAGCATCTCCTCGAAAATATTCTCTGCCTCTTGCAAATCGCCCTGATAATAACGGATAAAACCGGTCATGTACAAAACGGAGAGATAATAATCTTTGTTGTTCTGGTAAAATTGTGTTTCCACCTCTTTAAATAAGGCTTCGGCCTCTTTGTATGCCTGTTTTTTAAAATACAATTTACCCAATTCGTAAATGGCAAATTGTTGCTTTAAGGAATGACGATCTATTTTTAATGATTTCTGCAAATTTTCAATTGCCTTATCATCCTGACCTAAAGCCAAATGGGAAAATCCCATCACCCGGTAAATATCTTCTTGAGGTTGATATTCGGGATCGTATTCCAGACAATTTTCCGCCGCTTCGATACTGCTTTGGTAGGACTTCAAATGGTAAAAAGTCCAACTGAGCTCCGCCCAAATAACCGCTCTTTCTTTATCGGTTCGAGCCGTTTTTAGTGCTTCCAGATACGCTTCTTTGGCTTTTTTGAAATTTTCGTTACGTAAATATTTTCGGGCCGTTTCCAGAGCTTTTTGTTTGTCCATTGCGTATTTCCTGATCGTTGATTTTTACGAAACCGGTTAAGATAATGATAATCTTTAGGTAATGGCAAATTTATTTTATTTTATGACACAACCCAACAGCCGGTTTTGCTTTGCACCCAGGTCAGGCGGTGCATCGCCCTGGCGCAAAAACGAGAGGCGGGATTTCAGTATGTCTTGTTTTGCGAAACGTGCTTGCCAAATTAATCTTATTTGCGACTATTCCGAGTTGGGACAAGCATTAGTACCCGATCTTTTTAGCGCTATTTATTTACATGCTTTTTATTGTACCTGGGCCGCAATCGATTTCCATTCAAAAAAATGAGGACGTAACCGGTAATGCTCCAACGCTTTGGCGGTTTGTGCGGATATTGGACGGATCAGAGCGGCAATATTTCTGATTTTGGCATCGGAAATCGTAATTTGCGACTCCACACTGACCTGCACGAATGTTTGGCCGAAACGATTTATGTATTGCGGAGAAAAAATAAAATCGGCCATGTAGGGATTCGGATTTAAATAGGCGAGCACTTTACGACCTTCATCTTTAAACGCTTGCCTGAAAAGCGTATCCACATAACCGTAATGGGTACAATTGTAACTGACAAACAAGGGAGCATGCACATCATTCAGTAAGGACAAAGCTTGATCCACGTATTGCTTGACCAGCGTTTGTGTTTTTTCACTGAAAGGTCCCCGCTCAATACTGCCGGCCAAACCGGGGCACGCCTGGGTAACAATGCGGTCGGGAGTAATCCCGTCTTTAACCAGCAAAGCCTTGTGCTTTCCCTGATTAACCGTGGTTTTGGTGGCAAAAATAATAACTTTGGCATTGGGTAAGCCACGCATTTTGCTTTCAATCAGTTTTACACCGGCTTGCACCACACCTACGACGGGCAACGAAGCGCTACGGGCAAAATCGGTTTGATCATACAAAACAGAAAGAGTGTTACACGCAATAAGCAAAAGATCGGGGTGGTAGGTTTTATTCATGGCCTGCAAAGCGTTGTTAAAAATTTGCACTTTTTGTCGGCTGGTTTTCATATCGTTGTATCCGGTATGCAGGCCGGGCTGCGCATTAAAAAAAATAACATGAGCTTGTTTGAATACTTTGAATTTTTTCAACCGTTCGCTCACATCGGCGGCAATGGACAATCCGCCAAGTCCGGAATCTGTTACCAAAATAACCACACTGTCTTTCTTAAAAAATTCAGCCAATTTTTGCTCCGTTGTTTTTTGATTTTGTTTGTTGCAGGAAGTTAAAAATAAAAAACCTATCAGCACAAAAAATGTAAAAATGGAATATTTCATTTTTCAGCCTTCCGTTTGTCGTTTTGTTTTCTTTCTACCGTTTGCTCTTTTCCCTTTGACGGATACGTGAACTTAAAATGAACTGTGCGGTAACATTAGGCAACGCCTGGCCATACCCATTCGTTTTTTATCATTTACTTCTTTACCGGGATTTTACTCATAGCCCGTTCCGTCAATGCGGTAATGGTTAGCGAGGGATTGACCCCGGGATTGGCGGATATCATGGAACCGTCGCAAACGTACATGTTTCGATAACCAAATACGCGATTGTCTTTGTCGATTACGCCTTCGGCGGAGTTTTTACCCATTACGGCGCCGCCCAAAATATGTGCCGTAGTCGGAATGCCCAGTAAAGTTTCCGTTAACAAGACCGTAGGGTTGCCCCCGGCTATGCGCGCATAACGACGTGCAATTTCCTGCGCTTCCGGAATAAAGGCCGTGGGCGCCTTGCCCGTATCTACACTGGTTCTTATTCCGAAAAGTCCGCGCGTAAAACGAAGGGTGCTATCGATGGTTTGCATAAAAAGTAAAATTTGCGTTCGCCGTGCCCAGTCATCGACAAAATAGGTTTTTAAAAAGGTTACCGGATGGCAGATTATTTCTTTCCAAACGCGAAGCAGACGGCTTAGGGCATTCTTGCCGTTGACCATGGGCGACATTAAAATACGCCAAAAACCCGATCCCGAGGCATAGCGCACGGGTTCTACGCTGCTGTGCGCATCGGTGTGTAAAATGGCACCGATGGCAATTCCGTTAGAAAACGTTTTGGACTTATCGGTGGTAGTAATGCCAATCAAACTTTCGGAATTGGTGCGCACCCCGTAACCAACGCGGGCGGAAAGACGGGGCAAGGAACGTTTTCTCAGTTTTAGCAGCAAAGGCACCGTGCCCAAAACCCCACCCGAAAAAACAACGCCTTTACAGGTAAACGATCCTTTGCGTTTAAAATATCGCGTGGATTGTCTCCACAACACACGATATCCGTCGCTACCATCTTCGGCATTCAAAGGCTGTACATCAAACACTTCGGATTCCGCCTGAATGCGGGCGCCTTTTTTTTGGGCAAAGTACAAGTAATTTTTGTCCAGCGTATTTTTGGCATTGTAACGACAGCCGGTCATGCATCCTCCGCAAAAGCGGCAACCGGCCCGCTGCGGTCCTTCGCCGTTAAAGTAGGGATCGGGTACGGTAACTTCGGGTTCTCCGAAAAAAACAGCCACCTCCGTTGCCTGAAAACGATCTTCTTTGCCCAATTCCTTAGCCAGTTGCTTTAAAGCCAAATCGCCCGTTTCCAACCGCGGATTAGGCGAGGTGCCTAACATTTTTCGCGCTTGCGGATAAAAAGGCATTAACTCCTTTTTCCAATCTGCCAGATGCGCCCAGGATGGCGCGGTAAAAAACGCGTCTTCGGGAACGGGTAAGGTGTTGGCATAAACCAGCGAACCGCCCCCGACGCCAACTCCGGAAAGCACAGTTATGTGGCGGAAAAAGGACAGGCGGAACAAACCGAAAAATTTTAAAGACGGCAACCAAAACCAACGTTTTACATTCCAATTGGTTTTGGGAAAATCATCGGCTTGCAATCGTTTACCCTTTTCCAAAACCAAAACGGAATATCCCTTTTCCGATAATCGCAAAGCGGAAACGGAGCCACCGAATCCGGAGCCAATGATAATGTAATCGTAATCAAAAGGCATGGTATTTTTTTCCGTTGATTTTTGTACCGAACGTAAACGTATCGTTGAGTTCGACTTTTCTTGTAACCGTTATCGTCTGTTCGTCGTTACGCTCATTTCCGAAACGCCCCAAAAACATCTTCTATCATGTATCTATCGCATAATTGCCGATTTCAAAGGCGGAAAAGCGCAAAAATTCAACCGACTATTTCCCGTTTAACGGATACGCGCATACCAATGAGCCATTAGCAAATCGAGCCCTTCGGCAAGCGGCATTTGCCCGCACTTTTTCTGCCTTTTCCCTTTTTTTCCTTTTTCATTTTTCATTTCATTACTTATGCCAACCAGCGAATAAGCCAACCGATCAACTTTTCCTTAAACGGGTTGTACGGCGGATACAAGAAGGTCAAAGGACTTAAAATCCCTTGTTTGACAAAAGCGCGTTCATAGGAAAAAGCCTTAAATCCATAAAAACCGTGGGCATTGCCCCAGCCGCTTTGCTTTACACCGCCAAAGGGCAAGTTCAGATGCAGGTATTGAATCATCAAATCGTTAATGCACACACCGCCGGAAGCCGTGTGTTTGCTAATGTAATCGATAAATCGGTGATCCTCGGAAAAAACATACAAAGCCAGAGGCTTGTCCAGTCGATTAATCCATTGCGTGGCTTGTTCGGGAGTTTCAAACGGAATGATCGGCAAAATCGGGCCAAAAATTTCTTCTTGCATTAAAGGACTTTGAGGCGCAATGTTACTGACCACGGTAGGCTCAAAAAAACGCTGCTGCGCTTCGGCCTGTCCGCCGGTTAACAGTTGAGCCCCCTGTTGCAAACTTTCATCCAGTAAGCGTTGCAGGCGTTGCTGATGCCGGGGCGTAATGATGCGGGCATAGGCGGCATTTTTCACCTTTTCGCTATTTTCACCGAACATACGCGCAATTTCCTTTTTGAGTAATGTTTCAAATTCCTGCCGCACCGCACTATGGACCAACAGGTAGTCCGGCGCAATGCAGGTTTGCCCGCTGTTAAGATATTTTCCAAAAGCGATTTTTCGAGCTGCATCTTTTAGACGGGCGCTTTTGTCCACCACTACCGGCGACTTTCCGCCCAGTTCCAGCGTAACCGATGTCAGGTGCTCGGCCGCTGCTTTCATTATTAATTTGCCTACTTTGGTACTGCCCGTAAAAAAGATATGATCAAAAGATTTTTGCAGCAAAGCCTGTGCAACCCGATAATCGCCTTCAAAAACCGCCACTTCTTCTCTATCGAAAAGTTCTTCGACCATGCGTTTAATTAAAGCCGAAGTGGCCGGCGCAAATTCGGAAGGTTTTATGAAAACCGTATTGCCGGCCGCCATGGCTGCGGCCAGAGGTACCACAGTCAAATGAAAAGGGAAATTCCAGGGGGCGATAACCAAAACAACGCCCCGAGGTTCATATCGCACCCAGGCAGTCGTGGTTAAAAACGTTAATGTTTTGCGCACCTTACGCGGTTTCATCCACCGCGATAATTTTTTTATTATATGCTTGATTTCGGCAAGAGCAATAAAAATCTCGGTAAGGTCGGTTTCTTCATGCGGTTTGTGCAAATCGTTCGCCAGCGCCTGACGAATGTCTTGCTGATGTTCCCGAATCCAACGATAAAGCTTGTTTAACTTTTCTTTTCGCTGTGCCGGGGATGTTTGACCGATTATCTTCTGCCGTTCTTTTTGGGCCTTAAAAACCTGATCGATCAAAGAAGTTAAATGCACGCCGGGTTCCGCCATGAATCCATTCCCTGTTTTCAAATTAAGTATGTCAAATAATAGAAAACTAAAAGGAATAATGCAAGGTGGGTTGTCAGGCGGGGAAAAGTACAAATTTATTTCAAATTTTTACAAATCTCTTTTACACCCGTTGTGCAAATAAAGCGCGAATGTTCCCCTGCGCATCGCTTGCCGTACGGATGTCCGAAAAATGCGGATTTTTTTCCAGCCGCTTTTTCATGGGCTCGCCCTGACCCAACCCCACTTCAAAGCCCAGCCAGCCGCCGCTCTTCAAATAGTCCGGCGCTTCTTTAAGCAAACGCCCCAAAATTTTAATCCCGAAAGGCCCGCCGTCAAAAGCCAAATCGGGTTCGTGCCTGGAAATTTCTTCGGGCATGGTTTTTACCTTGGCCGAAGAAATGTACGGCGGATTGCACAGCAACAAATCGACCGCTCCGCGGAATTCCGGCGCGTCAAACGGCTGCAACAAATCGCCCGCTTCCACACGAACCTTTTCCTGCAGGCCGTGAAATTCCACGTTTTCCTGCGCCAGAGCCACGGCTTCCGGCGCCAGGTCGGCCGCAAACATTTTCACTTCGGGAAAATGCACCGTCAGAGCCACCGCCAAATTGCCCGCTCCCGTGCAAATATCCATCACCGTCAAAGGCAACGGCCGGAATTGTGCCAGCTCTTTCAGCAAATTAAGGGCGCCAAAGCCCAGCAGTTCCGTTTCTTTGCGCGGCACCAAAGCCTGCGGCCCGGCCAGCAGTTCCACACCCATGAATTGTTGACGTCCGGTTAAGTGAGCCAGGGGCACGCCGGAAAGACGCTTTTGCACCAAATTTTGCAGATGCCCGGCTTGCTCGTCGTTAAGTTTCGGCAACGCCATTTGTGCGGCTTTTTCGGCCGAAACCGGTTGGCCGGCTGCCATAAGCCACAAAGCGCGCAAGGTGTTTTCCGGTGTTTCTTCCGGCTTGTCCGGTAAAATTTCCAGATGATTTTGCAGATTGTGAAGCAACGATTCCCACATGGCCTGATCGTTCATTTTAAAGATTCTCCTTCAGGGCTTTTTTGTCAATTTTTCCGTTGGGGCTTTTGGGCAATGATTGCAAAAAGACGATTTGGTGCGGCACCATAAAATTTTCCAGATGCTTGGAGCACACGCGTTTAATCTCTTTTTCCGTCAAACCGTTTTCGGCCACCACAAACGCACGAATGGCCTGGCCCAGCAAGGCATCGGGCACGCCAATGACCGCCGCTTCTTTAATTTGCGGTATGCGGTACAGTACGTTCTCGATTTCGATGGGGCTCACCTTTTCGCCGCGCGTTTTAATGATGTCGTCGCTGCGCCCGACAAAGTAGAGAAAGCCTTCGTTGTCCATTTTAAACCAATCGTGCGTGCACAGCACGCGTTCTCCGGGTAACGGCCCGGGCACCAGCATTTTGGCCGTTTGCTCTTCCCGCTTCCAATAGCCCACCATCACGTGCGGCCCGCGTACGTACAAAATGCCCGGTTCTCCGGGAGGCACCGCCTCGCCCTGCGGCGAACGCAAAAACACTTCCGTACCCGGAATGGCCTTGCCCACCGAGCCCGGTTTTTTGTCCAACAGTTCCGGTTCCAGATAGGCCACCCGTTTGCATTCGGTTAAGCCGTACATTTTAAAGATCAGCGCATTGGGAAAGATCTTTTTGAGCGGCTCAAGATATTCCGTGGGAAGGGCGGCCGCGGTATTGGTCACTTTGCGAATACTGGGAAAGGTTAAACCCGATTTCTGGTGTGCGGCAATTAACGTGGCGTAAATCGTCGGTACGCCTGGGAAAACCGTAGCTTTGAATTCCCGAATGCGTTTGTACACCAGCGTGGGAAAAATAAACGAGCGCTCGACGATGAGCGTGGCGCCCATGTTAAACGCCATAAAAAGCTGGTACAGGCCATAATCGAAGGCCATAGGCAACATAAGCATGATGCGTTCGTCCCGGGTAAGGCGCAAATACTGACACAAACTGCCGGTGGCAAACACCATGTTTTGGTGGGCCATCATCACGCCTTTGGGAAAGCCCGTACTGCCCGAGGTGTAAATAAGCGCAGCCAAATCGTTGGGAATTACAAAAGCCGGTGCGGAAACAGGCGCATGCGTTTGCAGCACCTGGTCAAACGGTTCTACCGGCAAGGCCGCATTTTGCGCATCCTTCAAATTTCCGGAGGCAATAACGGCTTTCAGGAACTTACTCTCTTCCAGCGCCGGAACAAACTGCGCAGCCAGATGCCCGTCCGTGAGCAAAACCACGGCTTCGCTATCGTTGAGAATGAATTCCAGCTTGTCGCGTTTGGTTTGGGGATTAATCATTAAAAACACGCCGCCGCTCATCAGGGTGGCAAAAATCGAAACCACCGCCGGAAAGGTATTGTCCATGTAAATGGCCACCCGATCGCCCCGTTTTACGCCGTATTTCTGCAAAGCCGCGCTTAAACGCAGCGCCGCCTGCAACACTTCGTCGTAAGTAAACGGTTTGCCTTCCACCACCAGGGCAATCTTTTCGGGATGGCGTTCGGCGGCTCTAAACAAAATTTCATGCAAAAGCCTTACGGGTTTTTCCATTGTTTTTCCCACTTTAACCTGTTTCACGTTTTAACCTTACTGATCTTTTTTTACCGCACCTGCGTGCGTTTTTTCTTTTACCAGCCTGGCCAAATAATGCAGCAAATGTGCGGCCACCCATTGGCGTCCCTGCGCGTTCAAATGGCCGCCGTCGCTGGAATACCGGGGCACAAGGCTGTACAAGGTTTGCCCTTTTAACGTAAAGGTTTCGCGTTCTCCGTCGGGATAGGTGGATTCCACCGCGGCCAGATCAAAAACGGGCTTTCCGCGAAACGTTTCTTTGAGCAGACGATTGTAGGCATTGCGTTTGGCATTGTCCAAATCACGCGTGGAGGCCTTGCCTAACCAGCGTTTAATCGTACTCTTGAAACCCGCCGATTTCACCTTTAAAGGCACGGTAAAACGGACAAAGGTAATTTGGGGGAACTCCCGCTGCAGGGTGTCGATTGTGCTACGGTATTCCCGCAAAATTTCGTGCACGTCGCTTTTACGCGTTACATCCACAAAACAAAATTTCAGAAAAGCGAATTGCACGCCGTCCGGCCCTAATTTTTCCCGAATCAGCCGGGCAAAATCGGCGCATTTGGTTTGCGGGAATTTGTTTTTTCCCACATTAGCCTGGGCAAAATAGAATTCGGGCAAAGAATCCTTTTTGGCGTCGATGATGTGCAGGGTGTGCACCCCGCTTTTTTGCATCAATTCCTTAATGCCCCGAATAATGTTGCGCCCCACCGACTGGTGCCCGAAAAACAGCTTCGTTTCGGAAAGCGCCTGCAAATCGGCCTTAACCTGCTCGATATTCACTTTTACTTCTCCCGTGTTTTTCGGAGAACACGCCCAGATTAGCGCAATTGCTACTAAAAAAATCAAGCGTTTCATCGGGGAATTATTCTTTCTTTTTACGTTCGATGTAAGCGGCAATATTATTAATGGAATCCAGATTTTCCGGCAAAACTTCGTCGTCTTCCACGGCAATGCCGAATTCCGTTTCCAGAAAGGTGATCAGTTCCAGCACGCCCGTGGAATCGATAACGCCGGAATCGATCAGCGACTGGTCGTCTTCCAGGGTGGCTTCCGTATCGCCGAAAAGAAAATTTTCCACCAAATAGTCTCGTACCTTTTGTTTTATTTCGTCCATTGTGCACTCCTTTTTCTTTGCCATCCTTTTGCTACGCTTTATTAGTCATCAAAATGTACCGGACTTGCCTTCAGATATTCGGCAAACCGTAATTTGCGTTTAATGTCTTTTTGAATTCGCTCCACCTGTTCGGGCGTAATGCCCGCGGCAGCGGCAATTTCTTCGACAGGCACGTTCTTTTCCATGCCCAGCCAGACCAAATCGCCCACTTCAAACGGTACGCGGAAAAAGAATTCTTCCTGCGTCGATTCGGCACTGTAAGTGTCGGTCGTTGGCGGCCGGCTGCGAATTTCTTCGGGAATGTCCAGATATTCGGCCAACTGGTACACCTGCGTTTTAAACAGATGGGCAATGGGTTTGATATCGGCGCCGCCATCGCCCCATTTTACAAAGAAACCCTGCTCATGTTCGTCTTTGTTTCCTGTGCCCACCACGCCGTAATTGAGCCGTTCGGCATGGTAATACAACATGGCCATGCGGCTGCGCTGCTTAAAATTGGAAGCAGCTACGATTTGTAAATATTCCCGCAAGGGCAAACGTTTGGTCTTTTCCTCGCCCTCCGGTGAAATGATGGTCAAATAGAAGACATTCAACGTTTCCTTTTCCATCAAATTCCCGGGCAGCACAATTTTGGCCTTGTAGGTAGGATCGTATTCCGGGAAGACACGTTTAATGGCCTCATCGCGGCGACGGTAGGTACCGAATCCGGCCAGAGCGGGCGTGATGTCTTCCACAATAAATTCCACATCAAATTGGCGTGCCAGCTTGCGTGCCAGTACGGCGCTTTCCGGATCGGAATCCGATTCCGGCAGGGCCAAAGCGACCACGTGTCTGGGTCCGAAAGCGCGTACCGATAGGGCCAGACACACGCTGGAATCCACACCTCCGCTAATACCCAGCACAACGCCGCGTTTATGAAAACGTTGGCCGATTACCTTGCGCATGCGGGCGACTAATTGATCCGTTACCTGAGCGGGATCAATTTCGAGATCTTTTCTTGAGAATGCCATACGGCCTCCTGTGTTTAATCGATCGTTATTTTTACCTGTTTTTCAGGCAATTTGAATGTATGATTTTTAAACGTTTCCACAAAATGATAATGCATCAGTTGCGTGGAAGCAGCCGCTACGATGGCCATTTCATCGCGCGCCGAAGCCTGCTTCCCCAATTTTTGCAATTTGGCGCTAAGTTTTTCGATGGCCTGCGGATTAAAATAGCCGTATTTTTTCAGCATCTCCGGAGAGAGCAACTCCCGAATGAGCTGTGGAGCGTGCGCTCCCAAAAACACGGTGGCAATGGGCGCCCGATAAGGCTGCTTGTTGCGCCTGACGACCTGCTCCGGCAAAATGTCTTTGTACGCTTCCTTTAAAAGATATTTTTCGTTCAAACCGTTGATCTTTAATTCCGGCGGAAGATGCGAGGAAAATTCCACCACACGATGATCCAGAAAGGGAAAGCGTCCTTCAACCGAATGCCCCATCATCATGCGATCGCCTTGCGAAGAAAGCAAATAGCCGTTCATGAACAATGCCGCTTCCAGATATTGGGCACGGTTTAGCGGGTGCCATTCTACCATTTCGGGCTGTAAATAGCTCCGCACTTTTTCGAGCTGCTCTTCAAAACGGAAATGTTCTTTTACCGCTCCGGCAAACACCATTTTCAAATGGGCCGTGTTGGTCCAGCGCAGCCAGTGCGAATAAAAGGGATTGTCCACGTCTTGCAAATTCTTCTTGAAAAATCCTTGCCAAAAAGGGTTGATGGCTTTTTCGTCTTTTAAAATGTAAGGATACAAACGGGCCAGCAACATGGGACGGCAGACGGAATTTGGCTGGCGAGCCCAGAAGCGCCGGATTTTGTCTTCTTTAAAAATATTGTAGCCGCCAAACATTTCATCGGCGCCTTCGCCGGTAAGCACTACCTTAATGCCGTGCTCGCGCACCAACGACGAAAGGGCGTACAAGGGAGCCGGTGCCGTGCGCATCATGGGCTTTTCCGCAAACCAGATGACCTCGCTAAAACTCCGGGCAATATCTTCGTTGTCCACTTCGATGGTAAAATGGCGCGTGCCGATGTGTTGGGCCATCAGTTGCTGAAAATTGCGTTCGTCGTAATGAGAATCTTTAAACGCCACGGAAAAGGTGATCAGCTCGTTGTTGTGATGTTTTTTGACCAGAGCGGAAATAATCGATGAATCGATACCGCCGCTCAAATAGGCGGCCACCGGCACATCGGAACGCAGGCGCAACGTAACGGCATCGTGCAACAAATCGCGCAGCTCTGTGGCCAGAACCTGCTTGCCCCGCCGGTCAAAGGCGTTATTGCGGGGAAAGGAATAGTGCCAATACGGTTGCACGGTTATCTTTCCGTTTTCAAAGAGCAAAAAATTTCCCGGGGGCAATTCATGAATTCCCCGGAAGGAAGTTTCCGGCGGAATATTTACCCAAAAGGTAAAAATATCGGCAATGCCTTGCGGCTCAATGCGCGCCGGAATCGTGCCTTCGGCCAAAATGCTCTTGATTTCGGAACCGAAAATCAGGCGACCGTTGTGATAGGCGTAGTAAAGGGGACGAATGCCCACCCGATCGCGCGCCAACAGCAAACGGCGTTTTTTTACATCCCAGATGGCAATGGCGAACTGGCCGTTTAAACGGCTCAAAAAGTCCATTCCGAATTGCTCGAAGCTGTGCAAAATGACCTCGGTATCGGTACGGGTGTAAAAAGTGTGCCCCCATTTTTGCAGCTCTTCACGCAATTCGATGTAATTAAAAATTTCACCGTTGAACACCGTCCACAGCGAACGATCTTCATTGTGAATAGGTTGGCTGCCGGTATTCAAATCGATAATGCTCAAACGCGCCATACCCAGGGCGGCTTGCTTGCCGAACAAAAAGCCGCATTCGTCCGGGCCGCGGTGGTACAGGCTGCCCACCATGCGTCGCAGGCGCTCTTCGCTTTGCGGATAAGTTAAATGTTGTGCAACAATCCCTGTAATTCCACACATACGTCATTCGTTTCGTTAGATTAATGATTAGACCGTAGTATGCTTTTTATCGTCTGAATTTGCCAAAGAATTAAGAAAAATTCTGTGATAGGAAACGGACTAATGCGTTATCATTTTTACCACACTTTGCAAAAACAAAAACCCGGACAGGAATTATTCCCGTCCGGGTATTATTTCTGTTCGGCATGGCAACATGATCGTTCTCTTCCGTCAAAATGCCCGGGTCTATTCAAAAGCCAAATCGATCAGCTCGTCCACCTCTTTAATGTAGTGAAACTTCATGCCTTCGATGTGGCGTTTGGGAATTTCTTCCAGATCTTTTTTATTCTTCTCGGGCAGAATCACCGTCTCAA